>Ga0247802_1000045_pt1 | contig 6762 bp, 9 predicted proteins | sample UWRJS076202R6_FD_181017 | JGI IMG/M metagenome (GOLD analysis project Ga0247802, IMG submission 181017) | Soil microbial communities from Arlington Agricultural Research Station in Wisconsin, United States - UWRJ-S076-202R-6 | ecosystem: Environmental > Terrestrial > Soil > Agricultural land... | reverse complement strand
AACATCCTCGACGGCTACCAGACCCGGCTCGGCGAGGAGCTCTACCAGAGCGGGGACATCACCACCTGGCTCGGCGGCATCCTCCGCAAGCACTGCGACTCGATCGCGTTCGGCGCGCTCGGCTGGTACGTGCCGGCCAAGCACGCGGCGCGCGCCAGTGAGATCTGCTCGGCGGTCGCCTCGACGGGGTTCGGCACCGGTTGGGTCCTGCCCGGCCTGCCGGTCACCGATAGCGACATGCTGCGCGACGGCATCCTGCGCGGCCTCACGGATGAGGTCGATGGGCTGATGGACCGCCTGACCACCGAGCGCGCTGCGGCGAAGGAGACCCGCGAGCGCGGCGACATCGGCCAGAAGCGGGCCGGCACGTTCCTCGCCGACCTCCGCAAGATCGGTGAGCGCGTCGTGGCCTACGGCGTGGTGCTCGGTGACGATCGTGTGGCGACGGCCCGCGAGCGCATCCGGCTGGCGGTCGCCGACCTGGAGCAGCTGCTCGGGGACGACCACACCGGGATCAGCGCGCGGTTCTCGGCGGTGTGGGAGGAGATCGAGATCGACCGCAAGCGCGCCGGCGGCACCCTCTGAGCTTCGCCACAGGGCGCGCATCGAGCCTGACTCTGCGCGCTCAGGCGAAACCGCGGCGGTTCGGTTCCCCACCCGATCCCTCCCCCACCGGCCGCCGCGGTCCGCGAGCCACGCCCCACTCGCGCTGAATGAGCCAGGGCACCGAGGACACCATGATCATCACCGACAGCAAGCACCTCCTGTTCATCGAGCCCACCCAGGCGCCCACGGCGCCGATCGTGGACGACTACACCCAGCGGGTCACCGCGGCGTGGCGCGCGCGCGTCGACGGGCGCGCCCGATATCGCGGTCATCATGACTGCACCGGCGAGGGCTGCACCGCGGCGAGCGGCAATGGCGAGCACACGATCGCCGGCCGCTTCGAGACCAACTCGCTCGCGATCCACTACATCGCGTGCCACCGCGCCGAGGTCCCGGCCGAGGACCTCGAGAAGATTCTCAGCCTGCCGGCCAGCGATGTCGAGCCGACTGCCGGCGAGCTGGCGGGTGACTGGCAAGCGTGCGATCCCAACTGACCTCGCACTGCAGTAATTTCGACGAGACCATCATGCCCGCACCATTCATCCCGTCCGTCACCCGCACCGATCTCCGGCTGGCTCGCCTGCCGACCGGCATCGGGCGCGAGCGTCTCCGCCGGCTGGCCAGGCACGGCGCCGCGATCTGCCACGACTGGGGGTTCGGCACCCTCGCCGAGATCTGCGACTCGCTCGGCCTCGCGCTGAACGAGCTCTCCCACGCAGAGCGCGAGCTCGCGACGGCGCGTGTCCAGCTCGGCAAGCTGCAGCAGGAGAACGCCCGGCTCCGCGCCGAGGGGTTCGACGTGCCCACCACGACGCAAGACACCCGGGATCTCCTGCCGCTCACCGCCAGGACCGGCACGATCGACGCGCAGAACGAGGGCAGCCCGTGACCGCGCCGCGCTGGATCGCCGAGGCGCTCGACGCGCTCGTGCTCACCGATGACGTGGTGACGATGCTGCCGGGCGAGTCGGCGACGCTCAACGGCCGGTATCGCTTGCTGCCGGAGGCAATCGAGACCGCGGCCAGGGCGCTGATCGAGCGCCTGCCGGTCGAGGCAATGGCCAAGGCTGGATGCGAAGCTGTCATCGCCCACCACGCGCAGCCCATGACCAACCCAGGAATCCACGGCGCGGCGATAGCCATGGTCACCAGGATGATCAGCGTGCTCGCGGACGGCGATCCAGAGGTCGTCGAGCTCACCGAGCTATACCAGGGTGCGGTCAAGGTGCTGAATGAGGTTGGTGTGCCGTACGCAGTGGACGAGCGGCGCGACGATACAGGGCTGTCAGGCCCGATGCGCACCGGCCAGCTCCATCTTGACCTCGCGGCGCGTGTCCGCTGGCTCGCTCAGCAGCGCCCGACCCGGCTCGACCTGCAGCGCGTGGAGGCTGAGTGCAAGGCACTCCGCGAAGATGTCACGTTCGTAACCGCTGAACGTGGGCGACTCGCTGGGCAAATCCGCGCGGCCACCATCGCGCTCGATGCCTTCCAGGTCCCCCGACACATCGTGCCCCTTGATGTAGCCGAGCGCGATTCTCCGCCATCCGTGGCGCTCGACTTGGACGGCCGGGTGCGCGAACTCGGCAATACGTTGGCGCGCACCCGGCATGAGCTAGCGACCGAGCGATCCGCCATGCGGCAGGTCGGCGAGGCGCGCGACATGTACCGGACCGAGCGAGACGCCGCGCGACGCGAGATCGACGCGCTCCAGGAGCGCCTGCTCAAGGCGGAGACCGAGCGCGACGCCCTGCGGTCGCTCCGCGGGTGACCACGGTCGGCGGTCCGCGTGACGGCGCGTCAGAACGTGCGGTGACGCGGGCCGATGAACATGGCCAGGCCCGGGCCAAGGAGCATGAACATGAAGCGAACGAATCGAGTGAAGTTGAGGAGCGAGGTCGTACGACACCTTGCAGGTGACTTGTTGCGAGGCGTGCATGGTGGCGTTCCGACGATACCGCCGGCGCCGACGGAGAATACCTGCGCATCCGGATGCAATCCGTGCATTACCGACGGGTGCGGAGGAGGAGGCGGCGGGGGGTTCACGGTGAACTCATGTCCGCCGGGGTGCCCGACGCTTCAGACGTTCTGAATCGACCGCGCTCGTCGGCCTCGACAGTCGACGGGTGCACCATGGGTCACATGGCCCAGAAGGAGACTGAAGATGAAGACGATTGCGCTAAGTGTGGCTTTCCTGGTGACCTTTTCGACAGCAGCGGTGGTGTACGCATACAGCTACTGCACCTTCGCGGACGGCTCCGGCGAGCGGGTCGTCTGCTTCCCCGGCGACCTCCGGTGGGGAGACATGGAGTGCGAGAGCACGTGCGACATGGAGGTCGCTCAGGGCGGGTACTGCCCCGACTACGTGTCGACCGAGTACAACGCCTGCGCCAGCCGGTGCTTCACTGACTGGGGTCGCGACAACTGCGACGACTTCTGCGAGCCGTCGATGGCGCACTACTGCATCGCAGGCGAGCGCCCCTGATCAAGGGGCAGCAGCTCTAGGCGGCACCCGCACCCGCACTCGCAAGTTAGCGAGTCGACCCGCCAAGCGGACTAGCCACAGCGCGAGCCAGATCCGCCAGCGGCCAGGCGCCGGTGCGACCACGCGAATCTCCAGCTCCCCGCGCGGTCCGGCGATCGGCACGCGCATCACCTTGACCGGGATCTCCCTCATGCTGGCCGCGGCGGAGGGGCGTGAGATCCCGGGGGCGTCGGGGCGCCGGCCGGGGGCGGAGGTTGATGCGGCGGCGGCGACGCGTGGCCAGCTGCCGGCGGGCCGTGAGTCGGCGGCGGAGATCCCGGGCTCCCACCGCTCGGCGGTGCCTTGCTCGCGCTGAGCAGAGCCGCGGTGAGCGCATCATCGGCCGCGCCGCCCTCCTGCTGTAGCCGCGCCAGCGCCGCGGCCGGATCGTCGATCCCGAAAAAGGGCGCGATGTACTGCACGGCGGATTCCTGATCGATCACGCGCGCACTGCGAGCCGAGGCGATCGCGGTGGACGCTGCGGTGGCGTCGGCCGGTCCGCGCTTGATCCACTCGGGCCAGGAGAGCTCCAGCTGGTCGTCCGAGAACGACGTGAGCCCGGGCGGCATCTCGCGCGGCATGGGAGGCTGACCCGGCTGGGTTGCCGGCGGCAGCACGACCTGCGGAACGATGCGCAGCCCGGTGGTTGGGTCTATTGCTGGTCGCGAGCGCATGGCGAGGACCGCGCGGATGATCTTGCCCAGCAGCGGCTTCGCTCCGCTCTCGCCGTACTGCTCGCGGAACAGGTCGCCGCGCTCGTGCATCGGCGAGTATCGGCGCTCCACCTCGGTCGCCGTCATCGTGCCCTCGTTGATCTCGCTGTCGAGCACGAGCTGCACCACCTCGAGCGCGTTCCGCCGGTGGACGTCGGCGACCTTCAGCGCGGTCTCCACGCCGGTGCCTGACATCTCGATGTAGCTCGAGGCCGCGCCCTTCTCGGCCTTGAGCGCGTTCCGGCTGCCCTTCTTCACCGAGTCCTGTTTCCAGTCGTCGCTGAAGATCCCCAGCGTCGGATCGGCGTTCTCCACGGCGCCCTGATCGGCCTGGCTGATCAGCCGGTCGATCGCCTCCTGCGCCTCGAAGATCCCTTGGCAGTCCGGCTCGCCGTCTATGTCCTCGGTGGGCGTGTTGCGGATCCAGACGGCCGGGCACTCGCCAAAGTTGTGCGCGCCACCGCTCTGCACCTGCCACAGCGGCTCGTCGCCCTCGCCGACCGGCGCCGGCTCATAGACGATGTCCTGCTGGGCGTCGATCGTGCGCCGGTACCAGTACGGCTCGCTGTCGAGGATCCCATCCGGCCGGCGGACCTCGCGGGGGTACTGGTAGCGGAGCTCCAGCGCGGAGATCTCGCCGGTGGCCACGTCGATGAATGTCGGCGTGCACCAGCGGGGATCGTGCACCTCGACGAGCGGCTTGCCGTTGCGGAACCGGAACGACACGCCCACCGAGCCCATCGCCCCGCCGAAGCATCGCGCGTGCGCCAGGCGGATCCACAGCCGGGCCGCGCTGACCAGGCCCTCCACCCATGACTGCAGCTGTGGGTCCCCGGCTGCCCTCACCTGAGGGTGCATCTTGGCGCTGAACAGCAGGCCGGTGAAGCGGTTCACGACGAGCCGGCTCAGGTGATACGGTGCCGTCGGCATCCGCATGCTGAGCGGCATCTCGTCGAACACCCCAGCCGGGTCATAGAACCCCATCGGCAGGACCGTCGACCGCGCAATCGACTCGCGCTCGATCGGGGAGAGCACCTTGCGGCCGTCCCACGTGACCTGTCGGCTGTCGTACTGTGTCGCACAATAAAACGAGTAGTAGCGGTTCAGCTCCAGCTGGCGCTCGCTCAGCCCCATCCGCCGGATCCGGGCCTGCTGCTGGTCATGGGTGACCATGCCGGACTGGTAGGATCCGAGCGGGCTGTAGTTCGCGGCCATCTCCGGGGCAGGATCAGCGGCGCGGCCGCGGCGGGCAACCGTCAGGCCCGGACGTAGCTGCCGTCGGTGTATGCGCCGTGATCGAAGCCCTCGCGTCTCACACCGCCGTGGCTCACCAGGCCGTCGTCCTCGTAGCAGCGGCATCCGCCCCGATCGACGTCCTCGCATCGGCACTCCGCCCAGCGCGGGACCTGCGGCGATCGCGGCGTCGGGTCGAGCTGGCCCTCGCGGAACTGGCCGCTCATCGTTTGGTGTGGTCCACCGGCCGGATCCGCTCCAGCTTGCGGCCCTGGCACGCGGCGGTGACCAGCTCATCCAGCTCGTAGCCCAGGCGCTTCCCGAGCTCGCGCTCCACCTCGGTGCTCTGAGCGTAGTGCTCCGGGCACTGCGTGATCGCGATGGGAGGATCCACCTCGAACACGCAGCCGCAGCCGCGTTCGACGAACGCGATCTGATCGTCGGTCACAGCCGATGATCCTTGATGTGGATCACGAGGGTCCCGTCCCGCTTGAAGTGGTGCCCGATGACCTCGATCGGCGGCGGAGGCGATGGGAGCGTGCGGATGTACTCCGCGATCGCGCCCGAGACCTCATCCCGCTGGTCTTCGGTGAGCGGACGGTTGATGAAGGGCCGCAGGCGCTCGTTTAGAGCTGCCATCAGCCGGGGTTCGTCGGTTTCCCCGGTCGTCATTTCCGCCATGGTGCCAGCATATCACGTCCGCCGCTTTCGCTTCTGGAACCCCGCGCCGCTCGTCGCGAACCGCGCGCCCTCTCGGGCCAGCCACAGGGCGATCAGCTTGTCACCTGTGTGGCTCTTGGGATCGTACCGCATCATCTCGTTGATCAGCCCGCGCACCTCGGGGTGCATCGTCGCCAGCACGCCGCGCGTCTCACCGCCGCGGTTCGGCAATATCCACTTACCCTGGGAGAACTCGATCGCAAGCGTCTCGATACCATATTGCGGATCGTATTTATTCTTTCCGGTATAGAACGCTCGCACTGGAACTGCCGATTGCTCGTTGACGAACTGTTTGACCATTTTTTGCGCGGCGTTGCTCTCTACTAACACCTGAGAATTATAGCGTTTATGTGCATCGATGATGCGCTCGACAAGCTCTGGACCGGCCCACTTCCCGGATTCGATGTCGAGTATCTGGCGGACGCCATCCTTCACTCTGACGGCGATGGTCACGATCGCGCTGCGGTCGGAGCGCTTCTTCTTGCTCACCGCGACGTCCACGCCGGTGACCGTGACATAGCCCGGCGGCACCGCGGCGAGCGAGTAGGCCAGATCGATGCCGTCGCCGTTGACCAGCGCCATCTTGATGTAGGCCTCTTTGAACCGCCGGTCCGCGTCGGCCACGGGGTCGCAGAACATCGACCGCCGCGACTCGATGGGGCCGCGGTTCTCGACCTCGGCGTCGATGCGCTCGTTTGGCCACACCGCCGGCCAGGCGAGCCGGCCGGTCGCCTCATCGCGCACCGGGAACTTCTTCGAGAACGTACGCGGCTCCCCGGCGTAGCGATGCATCGCGTCGTCGAGGTGCCATGCGTTGCCGACGAACCAGAGCCGGCCGCGCGCGGTGCGCCGGCCCTCGACGGTGCTCTTGAGCCAGCTGTAGAACTTGTCGCGGAGATGGTCCGAGTAGGTGTTCTCGGCCGTCAGGTAGTCGTCGACGATGATCAGATCGTACCGGCCGCCGAGGATG
>Ga0247802_1000044_pt1:0-5000 | contig 6849 bp, 6 predicted proteins | sample UWRJS076202R6_FD_181017 | JGI IMG/M metagenome (GOLD analysis project Ga0247802, IMG submission 181017) | Soil microbial communities from Arlington Agricultural Research Station in Wisconsin, United States - UWRJ-S076-202R-6 | ecosystem: Environmental > Terrestrial > Soil > Agricultural... | reverse complement strand
TTTTCAAAGTGCTTTTCATCTTTCGATCACTCTACTTGTGCGCTATCGGTCTCTGGCCAATATTTAGCTTTAGAAGGAATTTACCTCCCATTTTGAGCAGCATTCCCAAACTACTCGACTCGTCGAAGGGGCTTCACACAGGTTTGGCGTCCATCCATACGGGGCTCTCACCCTCTATGGCGCCCCGTTCCAGGGGACTCGGATGGGGCCGCACCAGAAGCTTCCTCTGCAAATTACAACTCGGGCCTAGGCCAGATTTCAAATTTGAGCTGTTGCCGCTTCACTCGCCGTTACTGAGGCAATCCCTGTTGGTTTCTTTTCCTCCGCTTATTGATATGCTTAAGTTCAGCGGGTATTCCTACCTGATCCGAGGTCAACCTTTGTAAAAGTAGGGGGTTTTACGGCCGGTACCCGCCACACGACCAGAGCGAGGAGATACTACTGCACTCGGTGTGATAGCGAGCCCGCCACTGCTTTTCGGGGGCTGCGGACGGCCGCAGGGCCCCAACACAAGCCCGGGGCTTGATGGTTGAAATGACGCTCGGACAGGCATGCCCGCCAGAATACTAGCGGGCGCAATGTGCGTTCAAAGATTCGATGATTCACTGAATTCTGCAATTCACATTACTTATCGCATTTCGCTGCGTTCTTCATCGATGCCAGAACCAAGAGATCCGTTGTTGAAAGTTTTAACTTATTTGTATAGTACTCAGAGATGCCAAAAGATGCAAGAGTTTGGTTGTCTCCGGCGGGCTGCACCGTTCAAGGGCGCTGGCGTCCACAGGGGAGCCGCCTCGCCGAAGCAATTCGCAGGCTAGTCCACATAGGTGTTGGGAGTTTTGCAACTCTGTAATGATCCCTCCGCTGGTTCACCAACGGAGACCTTGTTACGACTTTTACTTCCTCTAAATGACCGAGTTTGGATAACTTTCCGGCCCTGAGTGGTCGTTGCCGACCTCTCTGGGCCAGTCCGGAAGCCTCACTGAGCCATTCAATCGGTAGTAGCGACGGGCGGTGTGTACAAAGGGCAGGGACGTAATCAACGCAAGCTGATGACTTGCGCTTACTAGGGATTCCTCGTTGAAGAGCAATAATTGCAATGCTCTATCCCCAGCACGACAGAGTTTAACAAGATTACCCGGGCCTTCCGGCCAAGGGAGTACTCGCTGGCTCTGTCAGTGTAGCGCGCGTGCGGCCCAGAACATCTAAGGGCATCACAGCATTTCCGCGGCGGCCGGACAGGACGTCCGACCCCCGTGGGACCAGGCAGCGCAGCGGCTGCCCCCCCTGTGCCTTGGCTGTCGGGCCTCATCACAGGGGCTCGCTTTCGCGAGGGATTAGCACGTACCTTAAGCCGCGCCCGAAGGCGCAGCCCACTCCTTTGCGCGCGTTGCGACGGCCTGACGCGACTCAGGCTCGCCACAGGATCGGCCAGGCTCCTGAGAGCCCCGGCGTTCCCTGTACCAGGTAGTGTCGCCCGCGTCACGCATCGCTGCGTTCCTCTCCCGACTATGGGGGCTTCCCCGAGAAGAATAAAGACGCTGGACTAGCATATATAGCATACTTTTACAGGCCTGTGAAAGGTTAACCTGTTATTGCCTCAAACTTCCATCGGCTTGAGCCGATAGTCCCTCTAAGAAGCCGGCGTACTGCCAAAGCAATACGGGCTATTTAGCAGGTTAAGGTCTCGTTCGTTATCGCAATTAAGCAGACAAATCACTCCACCAACTAAGAACGGCCATGCACCACCACCCACGAAATCAAGAAAGAGCTCTCAATCTGTCAATCCTCATCGTGTCTGGACCTGGTGAGTTTCCCCGTGTTGAGTCAAATTAAGCCGCAGGCTCCACCCCTGGTGGTGCCCTTCCGTCAATTTCTTTAAGTTTCAGCCTTGCGACCATACTCCCCCAGGAGCCCAAACATTTTGATTTATCGTAAGGTGCCGAACGGGTCAAAAAATAACACCGTCCGATCCCTAATCGGCATAGTTTATGGTTAAGACTACGACGGTATCTGATCGTCTTCGATCCCCTAACTTTCGTTCCTGATTAATGAAAACATCCTTGGCAAATGCTTTCGCAGTAGTTAGTCTTCAATAAATCCAAGAATTTCACCTCTGACAATTGAATACTGATGCCCCCGACTGTCCCTATTAATCATTACGGCGGTCCTAGAAACCAACAAAATAGAACCAACGTCCTATTCTATTATTCCATGCTAATGTATTCGAGCATAGGCCTTCTTTAAGCGATCTAATTTGTTCAGAGTAAACGTTCTGGTTCCCCAGCACACCCAGTGAAGGGCATGAGGTTCTCCAGAAGGAAAGGCCCAGCCGAGCCAGTGCACGCGGTGAGGCGGACCGGCCGGCTAGGCCCAAGGTTCAACTACGAGCTTTTTAACCTCAACAACTTTAATATACGCTATTGGAGCTGGAATTACCGCGGCTGCTGGCACCAGACTTGCCCTCCAATTGTTCCTCGTTAAGGGATTTAAATTGTACTCATTCCAATTACAAGACCCAAAAGAGCCCTGTATCAGTATTTATTGTCACTACCTCCCCGTGTCGGGATTGGGTAATTTGCGCGCCTGCTGCCTTCCTTGGATGTAGTAGCCGTTTCTCAGGCTCCTTCTCCGGGGTCGAGCCCTAACCCTCCGTTACCCGTTGTCACCATGGCTGGCCAAGACCCAGCCGTCGAAAGTTGATAGGGCAGAAATTTGAATGAACCATCGCCGGCGCAAGGCCGTGCGATTCGAGAAGTTATTATGAATCACCAGTGAGCCCCGAAGGGCATTGGTTTTTAATCTAATAAATGCATCCCTTCCGAAGTCGGGATTTTTAGCATGTATTAGCTCTAGAATTACCACGGTTATCCATGTAGTAAGGTACTATCAAATAAACGATAACTGATTTAATGAGCCATTCGCAGTTTCGCTGTATAATTGCTTATACTTAGACATGCATGGCTTAATCTTTGAGACAAGCATATGACTACTGGCAGAATCAACCAGGTAACTATCGTGCGCCGCGGGGACGGCCGACTGCCCCGTGAGGGGCAGAAGAGATATAAAGTTACTGTGGCTAGCGGGCACAAGGCCCGCGGGGGTGCGGCAGCCGGCCCGGCTCGCGCCAGGTCGTCCACCAACCCCCATCCGCTTTCCCCTTCTGCATTCCCCAGAGCCCCGTCGGCAGGTGGGCAGCAGGCGCCGGAGCGCCTGGAGACCACCGCCTAAGAGCCCCAGGAGGAGGCCCTGCCCGAAGGTTCGGCGAACGAGTCGCTTCCCCAGCTGGCCGGTACCCCCGTAAGCTTGTATAGTAGGCCTGGCCATCGGCCATGCACCCACAAAGCCCAGCCTTCGGCGCTGATGGCAAGCCACAGCGCCTTGCGTTGCCTCCCAGACGCCCGCAGACCCCCGAAAGGGCTGCTGAGGCAGCTGGGACGGGCGCGTGCCTCTAGCGGCAGAACCCCGGTGACCCGTAGGGAGCTGCGCAATAGCGGCACGGCACGAAATGGGACGGCGAGACCGCCGCCCGCGGGCGGTCTCGCTGCTGCCTCCGAGGAGGCCGGCCTGTGGAGGAGCCTAGCTGTAGCCAGACTACCCCCCCAGGCCGCTCGAAATAGGAGAGCCGACGATACAGGGCTGCGGCCACTGAATTACAGTGGCTGCCTCCCTGAGTGTCGAGAAGCATCCTCTTCCATGTATACTCTAGGGTGTCTATGCACACACGCGCAAGCGTGCGGAACTTAGGTGGCCGACCCGCGGGTTGGCAAGTCCGTTTTAGTATGGGGAATTTTAAAAATCGGACTTCGGCCACACAATGTAGCCCCACCCTCGTACCCCCCAAAAACCCAACTACCAGGCCCGGCCTGCAACAGGAGCCGCAGGCAGGGTAGCAGAAGGGTACAGGGGGCCGAATGCCCTGAGAGCCCACCGCCTTCCGGGCGGTGGATGAGCGTCTAACAGCAACAACTTGATAGGAATCCCAAGCCTGCAGAGGAGCCGAGCACGTAGCCAGACTTCCCCCCCAGGCCGCTCAGAGAGAAAAGAATGCTGCGCACAGGGGGGCGGCCGCCGAAGAACAGTAGCCGCCCCGCTGCGCGCGGCGCCGTCGCAGAGGCAGCGGGGCTCGTCGGACTACCTGCCCGGCGGAGCCCCCTAGGCTGCCTATGTTCCCCTCTGAATACCCGCGGCCCCCCCTGCATGGAAAACCCCAGCGGCGGCTACCGCTGGAGCTCTACAGGCAGGGGAAGAGTTGCTTGCCTGCCTGGAACCCGAAGCGGTGGCTACCGCTGGGGGCTCTACAGGCAGGAGAAGAGTTGCTTGCCTGCCTGGAACCCGAAGCGGTGGCTACCGCTGGGGGCTCTACAGGCAGGAGAGTAAGAAAGGTACGGGGGGGTAGGCCATCACCGGCTCGCTGCCCGCGCCGAGCACGCGGACGGCGTCACAACCCCCTATGAAGAAGTAAGAGGAGCGCGCACCACAGCGGTGTGGCCACTGTAAGCCAGGAGCCGTACCACTGGCGCGGCCGCTGTAAACCAGCGGCCGCACTGCGCGCCCCCATTTGCGAGGCAGTGTGGAAGGCTGGCTGGCCGGTTTGGCCGGCTGCACCCTTCCTTCCACTGCCTCTCTCCTTCTCCCTTCTTGTATACTCTGGGGGGTCTTTGCACACACGCGCACGTGTGCGGAAGTTGGGTGGCTGACCAGCGGGTTGCGAGGTGCGATTTAGTATGGGAAATTTCAAAAATCGGACTTCGGCCACACAAAGTGGGTCCGACTTGGTACCCCCCACCAGCGGGCGCATACAGAATAAGGGCCGCACGCCGGTTACCCTGCAACGGCTGCGTACCCTGCAACGACTGCGTACCCTGCAACGGCTGCGTACCCTGCGGCAATTAAAACTGCACCTAACTACACCACGTACCCTGCAACAGCCAACTGCACCGCATACCCTGCAACACTGCGTACCCTGCAACGACTGCGTACCCTGCGGCAATTAAAAC
>Ga0247802_1000041_pt1 | contig 6869 bp, 3 predicted proteins | sample UWRJS076202R6_FD_181017 | JGI IMG/M metagenome (GOLD analysis project Ga0247802, IMG submission 181017) | Soil microbial communities from Arlington Agricultural Research Station in Wisconsin, United States - UWRJ-S076-202R-6 | ecosystem: Environmental > Terrestrial > Soil > Agricultural land... | reverse complement strand
GTCTCGCTGCTCACCGCCGTCGTCTTCACCCAGGCACTGCTCGGCAGCATGAGCCGCTCGCGGCTGCTGCGCTCGCCGGCCGCGCTCGGCGCCGGCGGCGAGGGCAAACGCTGGCACTTCGACTTCATGGGCGCGAGCCGCTGGTTCTTCTCGATCTCCGGCGTGATCCTGTTGATCGGCGCCTTCGCCCTGGCGACGAAGCAACTCAACTTCGGGATCGACTTCGAGTCCGGCACCCGGATCACGGCGGCGCTGCAGAAGCCGACCGACGAGGAAGGGGTGCGCAACACGCTCGAGTCGGCGGGGATCAGCGGCGAGGAGGTCCAGCAGGTCACCGACCCGAACTTCGGCGCCAACGTCTTCCAGATCCAGTCCCACGAGCTCGAACCAGGCAAGGTGCACGAGGCCGAAGCCGCCCTCGCCTCCGATTACGGGATCGTCAACCAGGGCTTCGACAGCACCAGCGTCGGGCCGACCTTCGGGCAGCAGGTCGCGAGCAGCGCCCTCAAGGCGCTGATCTTCTCGCTGCTGGTGATCTGCGGCTACGTGGCGCTGCGGTTCGACCCGAAGTTCGCGGTCCCGGTCCTGATCGCGATCTTCCACGACATCCTGATCACCGCGGGCGTCTACTCCCTGACCGGAAAAGAGGTGAGCAGCGGGACGGTCGCCGCCTTCCTGACCATCTTGGGCTACTCGATCTACGACACGATCATCGTCTTCGACCGGATCCGGGAGAACGTCCCGCGGATGCCGCGCGCCGCCTTCTCGCAGATCGTCAACCGCTCGATGAGCGAGGTGCTGACCCGATCCCTGGCGACCAGCTTCTCGACCTTGCTGGCGGTCGCCTCGCTGCTCGTCTTCGGCGGCGCCACCCTGCAGGACTTCGCCTTCGCGATGCTGGTCGGGATCGCTTCCGGTACCTACTCCTCGATCTTCATCGCCTCGCCGGTGCTGACCGCGTGGAAAGAACGGGAGCCCGGATTCATCCGCCGCCGCCTGCGGATCGAGGAAGTCGAGGGGGGATACGTGCCCGCCTATGCGGATGACATCGAGATGGCGAAACTGGGCCGCGACGACGAGCGCGAACCCACCGCCGCCCCTGTCGTGGAGGAACCGGCCGCGGAGGCCGCGCCCGGGGCGGTGGCGACCGTCGAGCGGACCGAGGACGGCGGCGGCAACGGCGCCGCCTCCCTAACCAACGGCGACGGCGACGGCGACGAGGCCTCGGCCGAGCGCCGCAAACGCAACGCCGAACGCAAGGCAAGGCGCCAGGCGCGGCGCAAGCACGGGAGGAGATAGCGATGGCCCTGGTCGTCTTCTTCATGATGGGCATCGCCCTCTGGCACTTCACCGTCTTCATCCCCGACCGCTTCTGGCAGGGGATCGTCGGCGCCTTCCTCGGCGCCGTCCTCGGCGCGATCGTCTTCGGGTTGATCGTCCAGGAGGCGAGCGGCAAAGGCCTCGGCGACACCGACCTCTCGACTGCGCTGGTGGCGGTTCCCGGCACCCTGCTCGGGCTCGGGGTCGTCTGGCTGATCGGCACCCGGGCCGAGCACGAGCCCGCCTGAGCAAGCGCGTTTTTCGCCCAGCTTGCGAAGGTGAGAGGCGGCTTTGCCGCCGGACCGGTTCCTAGCCTGGAAACGTGCCGGAAACCATCGCCGCATTTGCCGTAGAGCCCTATTCGTACGCCGAGGCCCGCGCCCTCAGTGAGGAGCTGGGGCTGAGCGAGCCGGTTGCCGTCACCCTGGTCCGGCGCGGGTACCGCACGACCGAGCAGGCCCGCGCCTTCCTCGCCGCTGACGAGACCCACCCACCATCGGCCTTTGCGCAGATGGAGCTCGTGGTCGAGCGGGTTCGGGCGGCGATCGACGCCGGGCGGCGGATCACGGTCCACGGTGATTTCGACGTCGACGGGGTCTGCGCCACGGCGGTGACGGTGAGGACGCTGCGCGACCTCGGAGCCGAGGTCGACTGGTTCATCCCCGATCGGGTCGCCGACGGCTACGGCCTCAGCGGCAAGAACGTGCAGCTGCTGGCCGAACGCGGAACCGGGCTCCTGCTCACCGTCGACTGCGGCATCACCTGCGCCGCCGAGGTGGCTCTGGCACAGGAGCTGGGGGTCGAGGCCATCGTCACCGACCACCACCAGCCGAAGGAGGAGCTGCCGGACTGCTTGATCTTGCACCCCGAAATAAGTGACTACCCCTTCAAGTCCCTTTGCGGGACTGCGGTCGCTTGGAAGCTCGCATGTGCGTTGAGGGGAACGGGGGAGGGACTCGCCGGACAACAGCGGGGAGGGTCCGGCGAGCCCCTCCCCCGTTCCCCTGAAGCCGCCGAAACCGCCCTCGACCTTGTGGCGCTGGCCACTGTGGCGGATGTGGTGCCGCTGGTGGGGGAGAACCGGTCGTTGGTGCGAAGGGGCCTGGCGGAGATTCGGCGGGCGCAGAGACCCGGCATCCGTGCCCTGCTGGAGGCATCCAAGTGCGATCCGGAGCGGTTGGACGAGGGGGATCTCGGCTTTCGACTGGCTCCTCGGATCAATGCGGCGGGGCGGTTGTACCGAGCCGACGCCGGCGTCGAGTTGTTCTTAACCGAGGATCAGGGCCGCGCAGCCGCGATCGCCGAGGAGCTGAGCCGGGCGAATTCGGAGCGGCGGGCGACCGAGCGCGAGGTCGACGCCGGTGCGGAGGCGGCGCGACGGGAGCTGCCGGACGAGTTGCGCGAGGCGCGGGGGCTGGTCCTGGCCGGCCGGGACTGGCATCCGGGCGTGGTCGGAATCGTGGCGTCGCGGCTGGTCGAGCGGCACCGCCGCCCTGTGGTCGTGATCTCGCTGGACGAGGCAGGGGAGGGGCGGGGGTCCGGGCGCAGCATCCCCGGCTTCGACCTGCTGGCGGCGCTTGAGGTCTGCGCGGAGCATCTGGAGGGCTTCGGCGGCCACCGGGCGGCGGCGGGTCTGACGATCAAGGCCGGGAACGTCGATGCCTTCCGGGCTGCCTTCGCGGCGCACGCGAACGAGGTCCTGGCACCGGAGGATCTGCACCGCACCGAAAAGGTCGACGCGATCGCCGGCGGCGTCGGGCTCGGACTGGAGCTGGCCGAGGAGCTGAAGCGGCTGGCGCCGTTCGGGATGGGCAACCCGGGAGTGCGCCTGCTCGTCCCCTCCGCTCGGGTCACCGACGTGCGGGCGACGGGGGAGGGCAAGCACGCCCGCTTCAGCCTCCACAGCGGCTCCCACCGCGCCCTCGGCGTCGCCTTCGGCCGCCCCAGCCTCGGGGTCGAGGACGAGGACCTGCTCGACGCGACGGTACGGCTGGAGGTCAACCACTGGAACGGCTCGGTCGAGCCAAGGCTGGTCCTGCGAGAGCTCTACCCGCTCGAAGAGCCGACGGCGGACGATGGACAGCCGGTCCTCCCGCACGCCTGCACCGCCGAAGAACCCGAATGGTGGTCTCGCTTCGAAGCCGAGCGAACTGCCGACCTCGGTGCCGAGTCCGTGAAAGCTGACGATATGCGTCAGGTTTCACAGACTCGCGAGCAGCGGCAGGTGGTTCAGGGTGTCACGTCCGCCACGGTTGCCATTGCAGAGCTGGTCTCCAGCGGGGCCGGGGTTCTCGCCGTTTGCGCCGACGCCTCGCGTCGTGCGGGCCTAGGCAACGGCGCCACCGGGCTCGCCCGCTTCAACGGTGGCGCCGCGCTGATCGCCTGCCACCGCTGCGGCGACGAGGAGATCGCGCGGCTGATCGGCAAAGCCGAGGCCGGCCTCGCCGTCGTCGACTACGCGGCCCTGGAGCGGGCGCGGGAGCTCGCCTGCGTCTTCGAGCACGTCGTCCTCGTCGATCCCCCGCGCGATGCGGCCGACGAGATACGCTCGGCGCTGCCCTGCTCCGACCGCGATCCTGGCTTCCTGCACGTGCTCTGGAGCGATCTAGAGGTGGATTTCGCCGCCAAGGCTCTGGCCGAGCAGTGGCCGGGACGGGAGGCTGTCGCCGCCAGTTTCCGGGCTCTGCGGGAGCTTGGCGAGGCGGGGGGCGCACAGCTGCGCGAAGCCCTGGCGGGAAGCGGAAACCACCCCCTCTGCCCGGAGGCCTGCGCCCGTCGCTTCCGCGTCCTCGCCGAGCTCGGCCTGGTGCAGGGAGCGCCGGAAGGGGGCGCTGGCGTCGTCCGGGTCGTATCCTCAGAGAGGACCGAGCTGCAGCGATCGGCTGCTTTTCGCGCCTATGGCGAAAGACTTTCGGAGGCCCAGCGATTTCTCGCAAGACCCAAACCGCGGTAGAGCACAAGGAGCTCCTGGCCGATCTCTTTGCGGTGATTGAGGAGTTCGACTCCTCCGCGGCTGAGAACGGCGACGGCGACGGGGCCGCCCTCGGCGGCGGCGGCACTGCGGTCGCGGTCGCCGCCATCGACCGGGCCAAGGTCAAGCAGGCCTTCGACTTCGCCTGCGACCGCCACGCCGACCAGCGCCGCTACTCGGGCGACGAGTTCATCACCCACCCGGTCGGGGTCGCCCAGATCTGCGCCGGGATGCGCCTCGACACCGAGACCCTCTGCGCCGCCCTCCTCCACGACACCGTCGAGGACACGACCGCGAGCCTGGAGGAAATCCGCGAGGAGTTCGGCGACGAGATCGCCCAGCTCGTCGACGGCGTCACCAAGCTGACCGAGATCGCCTTCCAGAGCCGCGACGAGCGGCAGGCCGAGAACTACCGGAAGATGATGATCGCGATGGCCACCGACGTCAGGGTGATCCTGATCAAGCTGGCCGACCGCCTCCACAACATGCGCACGCTCGGCGCCCTGCCGAAGCAGAAACAGACGCTGAAGTCGCACGAGACGCTGGAGATCTACGCGCCGCTTGCCCACCGGCTCGGGATCCACGCGATCAAATGGGAGCTCGAGGACCTCGCCTTCGCGACCCTGCACCCGCGCAAGTACGCGGAAATCAAGCAGCTGGTCGCCCAGCAGCGGGAGGAGCGCGAGAACTACGTGACCGAGGCGGGTGAGTTCCTCGCCAAGGAGCTCGAGCAGGTCGGGATCGAGGCCGAGATCTCCGGCCGGGCCAAGCACTTCTACTCGATCTACACGAAGATGGCGAAGAAGGGCCGCGAGTTCAACGAGATCTTCGACCTGACGGCGATGCGGGTGATCGTCCACTCGGTCAAAGACTGCTACGGCGCGATCGGCGTCATCCACTCGCTCTGGAAGCCGCTGCCCGGGCGCTTCAAGGACTTCGTCGCGATGCCGAAGGCCAACATGTACCAGGCGCTGCACACGACCGTGATCGGGCCGGAGGGCAAACCGCTGGAGATCCAGATCCGGACCGAGGAGATGCACAAGCTCGCCGAGTACGGGATCGCCGCCCACGTCGCCTACAAAGAGGGCGCCAGCGGCGACCCGCAGCGGGAAAAGATGACCTGGCTGCGACAGCTGGTCGAGGCCGAGGGCGAACAGGACCCGACCGAGTTCCTCGAGTCGCTGAAGGTGGATCTCTTCGAGGACGAGGTCTTCGTCTTCACCCCGAAGGGGGAAGTGAAAAATCTCTCCGCCGGATCGACGCCGCTCGACTTCGCCTACGCCGTCCACACCGACGTCGGCCACAGCTGCGTCGGCGCCAAGGTCAACGGCTCGATCGTGCCGCTGCACTACCAGCTGCGCTCCGGCGACATCGTCGAAGTACTGACCGCGAAGCAGAAACGCGGTCCCTCGCTCGACTCGCTGAAGCTGGTGCGGACGAGCCGCGCCCGCAACAAGATCCGCGCCTGGTTCAAAGAGGAGCGCCGCGAGGACGCCGAGCGCAACGGCCGCGAAAAGCTCGACGAAGCGCTGCGCACCCGCGGCATCCCGATGCAGAAAGTCTCCGGCTCGCCGCTGCTCGCCGACGTGATCCGCGAGATGGGCTTCCGCAAAGCGACCGATTTCTACATCGCCCTCGGCCAGGCGAAGATCGACGCCAAGACCGCGGCCAACAAGCTGATGCAGCGGCTGAAGGCGGGGGAGGGGGTCGAGGAGGAGACCGGCGCCCCGCTCGGCCGCGAGGACCGCGCCCGCCGCACCAAGGATGCCTCCAACTACGGGATCAGCGTCAAGGGCGCCGACAACGTCGCCGTGCGCCTGGCCAAGTGCTGCCGCCCGGTCCCCGGCGACAAGATCGAGGGCTATGTCTCGCTCGGCCGCGGGATCACCATCCACCGCGGCGACTGCAAGAACATCAAGGCGCTGAAACGCGCCTCCGAGCGGTTCGTCGAGGTCAGCTGGGTGGGCGAAAACGAGGCCGCCTACCGGGTCGAGCTGCAGATCGACGCCTATGACCGCACCCGCCTGCTCGAGGACCTCTCGCGGACCTTCTCCGAGGCCGGGATCAACATCATCGGCGCCACCTGCACGACCAACCACCCGATGGTGAAGAACCGGTTCGTGGTCGAGGTCGGCGACACCGAGCAGCTCAAACACTGCATCAGCCGCCTTCGCAACGTCGAGAGCGTTTTCGACGCCTACCGCATAACCCCGGCCGCCTGAAGACGGCCAGTCGGACGGGGTAGATGCCTTTAGCCGTCGCAGTCACCGGCCCCACGGGGGAGATCGGGAAGCCGCTGATGTCGGAGCTGGAGCAGCGTCCCGAGGTCGGCAGCGTGCTGGGGATGGCGCGGCGGCCGTTCGATCCCGCCGAGGAAGGCTGGGAGAAGGTCACCTACCGGCGCGGCGACATCCTCGACCGGGGGTCGCTGGCGGCGCTGTTCGACGGGGCGGACGTCGCCGTCCACCTCGCCTTCGCGATCTTCGGCAGCCGCGAGGAGACGCGGCGGGTCAACCTGCAGGGGACGCGGAACGTCTTCGAGGCGGCGATCACCGCCGGCGTAAAACGGCTTGTCTAC
>Ga0247802_1000039_pt1 | contig 7013 bp, 7 predicted proteins | sample UWRJS076202R6_FD_181017 | JGI IMG/M metagenome (GOLD analysis project Ga0247802, IMG submission 181017) | Soil microbial communities from Arlington Agricultural Research Station in Wisconsin, United States - UWRJ-S076-202R-6 | ecosystem: Environmental > Terrestrial > Soil > Agricultural land... | reverse complement strand
CAGGAACTGAAAGGGAGCCTGACCGCGGCGCGGCTGACGCTCAGCCTCGACAAGCACGGGCTCGCCCGCTACTTCAAGATCCTCGCCAACCTCGAACTGCCGCACGGCGAAGAACTCGAAGTCGAACTGGTGATGCGGCTGAGCCGGGTCAACGAAGTCACCGAACTGCCCAACACGCATGGTTACAGTCCCTACGCGGCCCTGCTGAAGCAGTTCGGCCTCGACAACGAAGACGTGAAGCAGGCCGACGCCGGCGAAATCTACGTCGGCGTGCTCGGAGTGCTCGCCGACCGACTCTTCGGGCGAGAAGGCTGAGCGCCGGGCGCCGCCGCGGCCCCCCTCCCTACAATCCGGCTCGGTCCTGTTCTCCGATCACGAGGAGTCCCATCTCTTGAGCCGTATCCGAATTCTCGCCCTGTTCGCGACCCTTGCTGCCCTGGCCGGCATCTTCACCGCCTGTGGTGGCGGCGGTGACGACAGCAGCGGCGAAGACCCGCAGAAGGTCGTCGAAGAAGCCAGCCTCGAAGGGGTGAAGAGCGGCGAATTCGACATGTCCCTGCACCTCAACGCCGAAGGCGACGAAGGCGGCGAAGCCGACGTCAGCCTCTCCGGACCCTTCGAAGCCGGTGCCAAAGGCGAACTCCCGCAGGCGGAAGTCAGCATCGAAGCCGAAGGCAATGCTGAGGGCGAAGAACTCAACTTCGACGGCGCCCTGACGGTCCTCACCGATCGCGCCTTCGTGGAATACGAAGGTACGCCCTACGAAGTCGATCCGACCACCTTCGGCTTCCTCAGGTCGGCATTCGAACAGGCCCAGCAGCAGGAAGGCTCCGAAGCCGACGTCACCGCCTGCCAGAAGGCGGCGGAAGGGATCAAGTTCGGCCAGTTCGCCGACAACCTCGAAAACGAAGGCTCCGAAGATGTCGACGGGACCTCGACCACCAAGGTCAGCGGCGACCTCAACGTCTCCGGCGCGATCGACGCGCTGATCCAGCTGACCGAAGACCCGGCCTGCAGCTCCCAGCTCGAAGCCGCCGGGCCGCTGCCGATCGGCGAACTCGAAGAAGCCAAGGGCGAACTGAGCAAGGCGATCAAGAAGTCGCACGTCGAAATCGCCGTCGGCGAAGACAACATCGTCCGCAAGTTCGCGATGGAGCTGACGGTGGAACCGCCGGAAGCCAAGGGCGAAAAGGTCGAACTGGAAATGGAACTGACGCTCAGCGGCGTCAACGAGGAACAGAGCTTCGAGAAACCCGCGAACGCGAAGCCGCTGGAAGCGCTCTTCAAGCGGCTCGGCGTCAACCCGCTCGAACTGCTGGAAGCCGGAAGCAGCGGCGGCCTCGGCGGCCTGCTCGAAGGCGTGATGGGCGGGTCGGCCTCCGGAGGCGAATCGTCCTCGGGTGGCAGCTCTGAAGCGGGCGGCAACGACAAGGCATTCGCGCAGTGCCTGCAGACGGCGGAAACGACCGCCGACCTGCAGAAGTGCGCGCGCCTGCGCGAATAGCCGAGTAGATCGCGCCGTAGATGAACCAGGCAGGGCCTCGCCTTGACGCGTCCTTCTTCAGGACGCCGATGGGCTGGCCCTACCTGCTGACGCCGCTGATCCCGGTTGCGGTCGTGCTGGAGGTCACCGGCGCCCCGGCGACGGTGGTATTCGCCGCCTCGGCGCTCGGAATCGTCCCGACCGCGGCGCTGATGGGGCGGGCGACGGAGGAGCTGGCGGCGCGCTCGGGCCCGGGGATCGGCGGCCTGCTCAACGTCACCTTCGGCAACGCGCCGGAGCTGATCATCGCCCTCTTCGCCCTCGGTCAGGGGCTGCAGGAGGTGGTCAAGGCCTCGGTCGTCGGCTCGATCATCGGCAACATGCTGCTGGTCCTGGGGGCGGCGATGCTGGCCGGCGGGATCGGCCGCGAAAAACAGCACTTCAGCCGGACCAGCGCCGGCATCCAGACGACGATGCTGATGCTGGCCGCCGGGGCGCTGATCATGCCGGCGATCTTCGAGCTGGTCGAGGGCAAGGGGCTGCCCGCTCCGGGCTCGGAGGCGATCCACTACGGCGGCACCGTCGAGCACCTCTCGCTGGCGGTGGCAGTCGTCCTCCTGATCACCTACGTGATCGGCCTCTTCTTCTCGCTGAAGACCCACCGCGACCTCTTCAACCCCGAGTACGAGGAGGAAGACACCTGGGGCTGGTCGACCCGCAAGTCGGTGATCGCGCTGGCGATCGCGGGCATCCTCGTCGGGGTGATGTCGGAGGTGCTGGTCGGCTCGATCACCGAGGCCTCGGAGTCGGTCGGCCTTTCGGAGTTCTTCATCGGCGTGATCGTCGTCGCGATCGTCGGCAACGCCGCCGAGCACTGGGTCGCGGTCCTGGTCGCGATGAAGGACAAGATGGACCTGGCGGTCAACATCGCCGTCGGCTCGAGCGCCCAGGTGGCCCTCTTCGTCGCCCCGATCCTCGTCATCGCCTCCTTCTTCATCGGCCCCTATCCGCTGGCGCTGGTCTTCAACGGCTTCGAGCTCGGGGCGATCCTGCTCGCCGTCCTGGTCGGCAACCACGTCACCACCGACGGCGAGTCGACCTGGTTCGAGGGCGTGCAGCTCCTGGCCGTGTACTTTGTCTTCGGCCTGGCTTTTTACTTCGCCTAATTTGCCCTCCCGCCCCAGTGGGTAGGTTCCTCTGATGGACGCGGTCCTCCTGCTCCTGGCCTTTGCCGTCGTCCTCGCGGGGGCGCTGCTGTTCACCAACGCGGTCGAGTGGATCGGCCACAAGCTCGAGGTCGGGGTGGGGGCGGTCGGGAGCATCCTCGCGGCGGTCGGCACCGCGATGCCGGAGACCCTGATCGCGATCGTGGCGCTGGTCGGGACGATGGAGGGCTCCGAAGACGTCGCGGTCGGCGCGATCGTCGGCGCTCCCTTCCTGCTGGCGACGCTGGCGATGGGTCTCGTCGGTCTCTTCGCCTACCTCTACCGCGACAAACGCGACCAGGGCCTGCAGCTGAACGTCCACCGCCCGACCCTGGAGCGCGACCTGCTCTTCTTCCTCGTCCTCTTCGCGATCGGCGGGGCGCTGGCCTGGGGGCCGCCGGCGCCGGTGCGGATCGCCGTCGGCATCGCCTTCCTCCTCGCCTACGTGGGCTACATCGGGCTGACGCTGAAGGGCGGCGGCGAGGTGCAGAGCGAAGAGTCGCTCAACCCGCTGATCTTCGAGCGGCGGGCCGAACGCCGCGAAGACCCCTCGATGCTGCTCTGCGTCATCCAGCTCCTGGTCGGCCTGGCGGCGATGGTCGGCGGCGCCCACCTCTTCGTCGAGGAGCTGCTGAAGCTGGCCGAGAGCATCGGCGCCGAGCCGCTGGTCCTGGCGCTGATCCTGGCGCCGCTGGCGACCGAGCTGCCGGAGAAGGTCAACAGCTTCTTCTGGGTGCGGGAAGGGAAGGACGCGCTGGCGCTCGGCAACATCACCGGCGCGATGGTCTTCCAGTCGATGATCCCGGTCGGGATCGGCCTGATCTTCACCAGCTGGGAGCTGAACTGGCACGCGGTTCTCTCGATCGGCCTCGGCCTCGCCGGCGGCCTGCTCGCTTACGAGAGCCTGCACCTCGGGCGGCGCTTCAAACTGCCTGCGGTGATCGGCTGGTTCGTGCTCTACACCGCGTTCATCGTCGCGGTTGTGGTCTCCGCCTGATCAGGCGGCTGCGAGCTCGGCGAGGGCTTTGAGAACTACGTCGTCGTGCTGTTTGGGCGAAACCTTCGGGAAAACCTTGGCGATCTTGCCGTCGGGGCCGACGATGAAGGTCGCGCGCTGCACGCCCATGTACTTCTTGCCGTACATCGACTTCTCGACCCAGGTGCCGTACTTCTCGGCGACCGCGTGGTCGGCATCGGCGAGGAGGGTGAAGTCGAGGTCGAACTTGCCGGCGAACTTGTCGATCGCCCCGACCTCATCCGGCGAGATCCCGATCACCCGCGCGCCCGCCTCCGCATAGTCGGCGCGGCGGTCGCGGACGCCGCAGGCCTGGATGGTGCAGCCGGGGGTGTCGGCGCGGGGGTAGAAGTAGAGGACCACGGTCTCTCCCTTGAGGTCGGAGAGCTTCACCTTCTCGCCGTTCTGGTCGGGCAGCGTGAAGTTCGGCGCCTTGTCGCCCTCGGCGAGCACGCCTACTCCTCGTCTTCGAGGGGAACGCCCTCCGGGCGCTCTTCCTCTTCTTCGAAGTCGTCGTCGCTCTCTTCAAGCGCTTCCGGAGCGAGCGCTTCGCCGCCCTGGCTGCTGGCCTCGAAGCTCTCCAGGGCGCGGTCGCGGCCGTCTTCGTCGACCGGGACCTCGTCGGAGACCCGGACCCACTCGGTGCCGGTGTAGCCCTCGAGGTCCTCGAAGACCTCCTGGTCGGGCGAGGCGGAGTCGTCGACGATCACCACGACCTCGGTCTGGGGGTTGAAGTAGGTGCCCGGCTGCACGAGCATCTCCTCGACCTCGTAGACGTTCTCTCCGGCGGCCATCAACCCGATCCTATGAGATCGGCCAGCTGCTTTTCGGTCTCCGCCTCGACGTCCAGCGGCTCAAGTCCTTCGCGCATCCGGCGTTCGTTGCGGGCGACGACGAGCTGGCGCACCTCGGTCCGCAGCTCGGCGTCCATCGCATCCCCTGCACGCGGCAGCTCGGCGGCGGCGAGCAGGCGCGTCGTCTCCGCCTCGACGTCGAGCGGCGCCTCGCCACGCCGGCGCCGGCGCTCGGATTTCGCCTCCAGCATCTGCCGTACCTCGGCCGCCTGGATCGCCGGGTCGACCTTCGGCGCCGCGCCTCCCGCACTCCGCCGCGGGCGCTCGTCGAGGATCGCGAACGGGCCGCCGCCCATCGTCTCCCAGCCGCCGCCGACGCGCTTCAGCATCAGCCCCACCAGCGGCGCCAGGACGCCCGTGAAGAGCAGCAGCGCCGCTCCCTTCTGGAGCGCCGAGAGGGCCAGCGGTAGTGCCATCGGACAAGGGTAGAGAGCCGATTCCGGCAGTCGGTCCGCTAACCTTGAAGGCCGGTTGACTGACGAGTCAATCAGTGGAACGCCACCGCCTGGCGGCGCTCCCCGCAGACTTCATAAGAACCGCGAAGAAAAGGAGCACCGACCGGTGGTCGATTTCACCCTCACCGATGAGCAGAAGGACCTGCGCGAGCTGGCCAACAGCTTCGCCGAGAAAGAGATGCGCAAGGTCGCCTGGGAGTACGACAAGGACGGCACCTGGCCGCAGGACATCATCGACAAGGCCTGGGAGGTCGGGTTGATGAACACCCACATCCCCGAGGCCTACGGCGGTCCCGGCCTCGACTACCTCTCCGGCTGCATCATCGAGGAGGAGGTCGGCTGGGGCTGCTCCGGGATCGGCACCTCGCTGATGGCCAACGGCCTCGCCTCGGCTCCGGTCACCCTCGGCGGCTCCGAGGAGACGAAAAAGAAATACCTGGGGATGCTGACCGAAGCCCCCAAGCTCGCCTCCTTCGGCCTCACCGAGCCCGACGCCGGCTCCGATGTGTCGGGGATGAAGACCCGCGCCGTGAAGAAAGGCGACAAGTACGTCATCAACGGCTCTAAGTGCTTCATCACCAACGGCACCTACGCCGACTACTTCACGGTTTTCGCCAAGACCGACCCCGAGGCCGGTCACCGCGGGATCAGCGCCTTCGTCGTCGACGCCGACCTCCCCGGGGTCACCGTCGACAAGAAGGAGGACAAGATGGGTCAGCGGGCCTCCAACACCGCGACCATCTCCTTCCAGGACGTCGAGATCCCGGCCGAGAACCTGCTGGCCGAGGAAAACAAGGGCTTCAAACTGGCGATGATGACCCTCGACCGCACCCGCCCGGGAGTGGCTTCGATGGCCGTCGGGATCGCCCGCGCCGCCCTCGAGTACGCGACCGAGTACTCCAAGGAAAGGGTCCAGTTCGGCGTCCCGATCGCGATGCACCAGGCGATTCAGTTCATGATCGCCGACATGGCGACCAAGGTCGAGGCCTCTCGCCTGCTTGTCTGGAACTCCGCCTTCCTGCTCGACCAGGGCGTCCGCAACAGCAAGGTCTCCTCGATGGCCAAGCGGATGGCCGCCGACTCGGCGATGGAGGTCACCACCGACGCCGTCCAGGTGTATGGCGGCTACGGCTTCATCAAGGAGTACCCGGTCGAGAAACTGATGCGCGACGCGAAGATCATGCAGCTCTACGAGGGCACCAGCCAGATCCAGCGCCTCGTGATCGCCAAAGAAGTCCTGCTCCCCCGCCAGGAAAGCGCCCCCGCGCCGGCGCCGACCTCCCAGGAGTCCGAGCAGAGCCAGTCCGACCAGGCCGCCGCGACGGTCTAGCGGTTACCGAGCGCAAGCCCCGGCGCGCTGACCCTCAGCGCGCCGGGGCTTTGTCGCGCTGCTTCGCAGCCTTCAGGCGGGTGATTTTGTCGAGCTCGACCTTGCGCAGGCGGATCTCGTCGGGGGTGATTTCGACGCACTCGTCCTCGCGGACGAACTCGATCGCCGCTTCCAGCGAGAGCCGGGTCGGCGGCGCCAGACGCACCAGGACGTCGGCGCTGGCCGCGCGCATGTTGGTCTGCTGTTTGGCCTTGGTCGGGTTGACGTCGAGGTCCTCCGAGCGCGAGTTCTCGCCGACGACCATCCCTTCGTAGACCTCCTCGCCGGAGCCGACGAAGAGCCTGCCGCGGCCCTGCAGGCTCATCAGCGAGTAGCCGGCGGTCTGGCCGCGGCGGTCGGCGACGAGGGAGCCGGTCTGGCGGGTGCGCAGCTCGCCGGCCCACGGCTCCCAGCGGTCGAAGACGTGGTGGAGCAGGCCGCTGCCGCGGGTCGCGGTGAGGAACTCGGTGCGGAAGCCGATCAGGCCGCGGGCGGGAACCAGGTACTCCATCCGCACCCAGCCGGTCGAGTGGTTGACCATCTGCTCCATCCGCCCCTTGCGGCCGGCCAGCATCTGGGTGACGTCGCCGACGTGCTCCTCCGGGACGTCGATCGCCAGCCGCTCGACGGGC
>Ga0247802_1000037_pt1 | contig 7123 bp, 6 predicted proteins | sample UWRJS076202R6_FD_181017 | JGI IMG/M metagenome (GOLD analysis project Ga0247802, IMG submission 181017) | Soil microbial communities from Arlington Agricultural Research Station in Wisconsin, United States - UWRJ-S076-202R-6 | ecosystem: Environmental > Terrestrial > Soil > Agricultural land... | reverse complement strand
CCCGCGTCGCCGTCTCGCGCCGGTACCAGAAGCTGATCAGCGCGTAGGAGGCGAAGCCGACGAAGGCCCAGCCGACGATCAGGAGGACGAAGTTGCCCGCCAGGACCAGCAGCAGCATCGAGAAGACGAAGAAGTTGAGGTAGCTGAAGAAGCGGTGGTAGCCCTCGTCGGACTGCATGTAGCCGTAGGAGTAGAGGTGGATCAGGGTCGAGACGCCGGTGACGACGAGGACCATGAAGACCGAGAGCTGGTCGAGGTAGATCCCGAGCTTGATGTCGAGGCCGGCGACGCTGGCGTAGTCCCAGAGCGAGGAGGCGTGGTGGCGCGCCTCGGCGTCCTCGCCGAGCAGGCTGATCAGCGCGGCGACGCCGCAGGCGAAGGAGAGGCCGATCGCGGCGGTGCCGATCATCCCGGCCGCCTTGCGCGGCAGCGCCCGGTAGCCCAGCGCGATCACGATCGAGCCGAGCAACGGGAACAGCAGGACCAGCCAGGCCCAGGCGGTACTGGTCATCCGCGCAGCTCCCGCAGATCATCGACGTTGAGCGGCAGGCGGCGGCGGAAGATCGCGACGATCAGGCCGAGCCCGACGACCACCTCGCAGGCGGCGATCACCATCACGATCACCGCGAACACCTGCCCCTGCTCGTTGCCGACCATGCGGCTGAAGGCGACGAGGGCGAGGTTGCCGGCGTTCAGCATCAGCTCGAGGCAGAGCAGGAGGACGAGGGGGCTGCGGCGGAGGAGGATGCCGAGGACGCCGGTCGCGAAGAGCAGGCTGCTGAAGACTATGTACCAGGTGATGTTCATGGGGTGGGGGCGGAGGGGGATACCCCCTCCAAACGGGTTGGGGAGTGTTTGGAGGGGGTATCCCCCTCCGCCACTCGGGCGGCGTCGGGGGCGTTGTCGGGGCTGCGCCGGGCGGCGAGGACGATGGCGCCCACCGCAGCGAGGAGGAGGAGGATGGAGGAGGCCTCGAAGGGGAGGAGGAACTTTTCGAGGAGGAGGCGGCCGATCGCAGCGGGATCGCCGAAACCGGCTTTGACCTCAGGGCCGTGGGTTTCAAGGGACGCGAGGGCGGAGCCGAGGACTGCGATCGAGAGCTCTACGAAGAGGGCGATGGCGAGGAGGGGGGCGAGGAAGCGCTGGCCGGGGATCGGCTCCCAGGCTGACTCGCCGCCTCCGCCCACATAGGCGACGACGAAGACGTAGAGGACCATGACGGCGCCGGCATAGACGACGACCTGGGCCGCCGCTACGAAGGCCGAGGTGAGCAGCAGGAAGAGGGCAGCGAGGGAGAAGAGGTGGACGATCAGCGCCAGGACCGAGTAGAAGGGGTTGCGCATCGCGATTACGCCGATCGCGCCGCCGAGGGCGCCGATCGCGGCGACGAAGAAGACGACCGCTTCCACTATTCGCCCTCGACTTTCAGCGGCGTCCGCTCGACCGGCTCGGCGAGCAGCATCTCCTTGGTGAAGATCAGGTCGCGGCGGTCGTAGTCGGCCATCTCGTAGTCGTGTCCCATCGTGATCGCGTCGAACGGGCAGGCGATCTCGCAGTAACCGCAGAAGATGCAGCGGCTGAGGTTGATCTCGTAGACGGCGGCGTAGCGCTCGCCCGCCGAGACCCGTTCGCCGGGGATGTTCTCCGCCGCGACGACGCGGATGCAGTCGGCCGGGCAGGCGGCGGCGCAGAGCGAGCAGCCGACGCATTTCTCCAGGCCGGTGTCCTCGAACTTGTGGAGTTTGTGGCGGCCGCGGAAGCGCGGGTAGACCGGAGTCTTCTCCTCGGGGTACTCGATCGTCATCGGCCCCTCGATCAGCCGCGCCATCGTCGTCTTCAAGCCGCGCAGGGTCTCGCCGAAGGCGCGGTAGGCGCCGCCGAGCCCGCCCGGCTCGGGGCCGCGCTGGACCTCTACGACATCGATCGAGTCGAGGTAGGAGGCCGACTTCGGGTCGAAGCCGTTGCCGTTCTGCGGCGCGCTCACGTGACCACCACCAGGACCGCGGTGACGAGGACGTTGAGGGTCGCCAGCGGCAGCAGGACTTTCCATCCCAGGCTCATCAGCTGGTCATATCGCAGGCGCGGCAGCGTCGCCCTGATCCAGATGAAGAGGAGGACGAGGGCGAGCATCTTCGCCAGCATCCAGACCGGGTCGAGGAAGCTCGGGCCGGGGCCCATCCAGCCGCCGAGGAACATCGCCGCGGCGATCCCGGAGACGACGAGGATCTCCATGTATTCGACCAGCAGGAAGGAGCCGAAGCGCATGCCGCCGTACTCGGTCATGAACCCCTGGACCAGCTCGGCGTCGGCCTCGGGCATGTCGAACGGGGTGCGGTTGGTCTCGGCGAAGCCCGCCAGCATGAAGATGATGAAGCCGACGAACTGCGGGAACACGTACCAGAGCTCGCCCTGCGAGTGGACGATCGAGACCAGCGAGAGCGAGCCGCTCATCATGATCACGCCGAGCAGCGCCAGGCCCATGCTGACCTCGTAGGAGATCAGCTGCGCGGCCGAGCGCATCGCCCCGAGCAGGCTGTATTTGGAGCCCGAGGACCAGCCGCCGAGGAGGAGCCCGTAGAAGGCGATCGAGCCGACGGCGAAGAAGTAGAGGATGCCGATCGGGACGTCGATGCCGTAGAAGCCGACCCCGCCCTGGACGTCGCCCCAGGGGATGATCGCCAGCGAGAGGACGCCCGCCAGGACCGGCAGCAGCGGTCCGAGGATGAACAGGGTCGAGACCGCGTTCTCGGGCCGAAACGACTCCTTGGAAATGAGCTTGCCGACGTCGGCAAGCGGCTGTAGGAGGCCGTAGGGGCCGACCCGGTTGGGGCCGTAGCGGTGCTGGAAGCGTCCGATCAGCTTCCGCTCGAGCACCGTCAGCAGCGGCAGGATCCCGAAGATGACGCCGAAGATGACGACGCTCTTGGCGATCATGATCCAGGTCGCTTCGACGAACTGGGTGTCGGCGAGCGGCAGCATCAGGCGCGGACCTCGCCGAGCTTCTCGATCTGCACGCTGACCGGGCCGCCGTTCAGCAGCGCGTTGGCGTTGCCGTCGAGGACGCCCTCGGCCATGAAGACGACGCCCCTGCTGACCCGCTCCTTGACCTGGACCTCCGCCTCGACGCCGGCCCCGTTCTGGGAGACGCGGACCCGGTCGCCCGAGCGCAGGCCGAGGCTCTCGGCGTCGGCGGGCGAGATCTCCACCCGCTGCTGGGGGGTGAGGAACTTCAGCGGCGGGTTCAGCTCGGTTATGGGTCCAGCCCAGAGGTCGCGATACGTGCCCAAGGTGAGGCCGCCGTTGGCCGAAGCCGCGGGGGGCTCGGCCGATATGTCCTCCCCAGACGCGACTCCGCGAGGGGTCGGATCGGGTTGGACCATGCTTAGTGGCGCGTCGCGCTGAGTGTCTGGGGAGGACATATCGGCCGGCCCAGGTGGGGCCGGGGCATTGCCTTCGCTGGCGCCGCCCTCTCGGTCCTGCCAGCGCAACCCGCGACCACCGATCTGCTCGTCGGTAATGCCGTTGTAGAAGGACACAGCTTCGGTTAGCGCTGCAAAGGCGGTGGGCTGGGAATCGATGCCCGTCTGGAGGCCGAGATTTTCCGCTAGCTGGGAGAGGACAAGAACGTTGGGGCGGATGTCGCCGGGACGGCTGGCCGACGGCCTTACTCGCTGCAACCGTCCATCCGGGTGGGTGACAGTCCCGTCTTTCTCTGCATGCGTCTCAAGGGGCAGGACCACATCTGCCTTGGCCGTCGTGGCGTTCTCATGCATCGAGAAGCTGACGACGAAATCTGCTGCCGTCAATGCCTCTTCCCAGGCGGGGGTGTCTGGGAAATCCCGAAGGGGATCGGCTCCGAACAGGATGAGACCCGTCAGCTCTCCTGAGATCAAGGCGCTTCGGATCTCCTCCGTGGAGAGCCCGGCCGCCGTCTCGGCGAGGCCGGGGCCGGCGTCGGGAAGGCAGCCGGCCTCGCGCAGGCCGCGGGCGTTGGTGGTGTCGGGGATCTCCAGCAGGCCGCTGCCCTCGGCCCCGCTCATGCCGACAGCGCTGGCAACGTCGAGGAGTGCCTCGGCGGCTCCGGCCTCGCGGGCGATCCGCTCGCCCCAGATGACGACGACCTTCTCCGCCTCGCGCAGCGTGCCGGCGATCGGGGTGGCGACGGTCTCCGAGCCGCCGAGCGCGCCCGCCAGCTCGCCGACGAAGTGGGCCGCCTGCCCCGGCGCGAAGCGGGCGATCGCCTCGGCGCCGCCGTCGAGCGCGGTCGGGCGCTCGGTGGCGACGACCAGCTTGGCGCCGTTGCGGCGGATCGCCTTGCGGACCCGCAGATCGAGGATCGGGCTGCTGTGCAGGGGGTCGGTGCCGAGGACGAGAATCGCGTCGGCCTCGTCGATGTCCCGCACCTTGGCCGAGATGTTCGGCTCGGCGAGGCGCCTCAGTACATCTACCTTCGGCCCGCGTGAAGGGCGCGAGTCGATGTGAGCCGACCCAAGCGCCTCGCGCATCAGCTTCTGCAGCAGGAAGCCCTCCTCGTTGGAAGCGTCGCCGACGATCGCCGCGACCCCAGAGGAGGCGGGGGTGGTCCTCTCCGGACCCTCCCCGCTGTTGTCCGGAGAGGACCACCCCCGCCTCCCCCCGCTTGCAGCGCAAGCGCGCAGACCCTCGGCGGCCTTCGCGACGGTCTCGTCCCAACCAACCTCGCCGCCGCCTTTCAGCCGCGGCCCGACGATCCGCTCCGGCGCGTCGAACATCTCGAAGCCGTAGCGGCCGCGGTCGCAGAGCCAGCCGTCGTCGACCTCGGCGTTGTCGCGGGTGATCACCCGTTTCACCCGCTCGTCGCGGACGGTGAAGCTGACGTTGCACTGGCTCGGGCAGATCGTGCAGACCGAGCCGGCGTGCTCGATGTCCCAGGGCCGGGCGCGGAAGCGGTAGGTGTAGTTGGTCAGCGCCCCGACCGGGCAGATGTCGGTGATGTTGCCGTGGAACGGCGCCACGTAGGGGCGGTCGTCGAAGGTGCCGACGTAGGTGCGGTCGCCGCGGTCGAGCAGCTGCAGCTGGGCGTCTTCGGAGACCTCCTGGCTGAAGCGGACGCAGCGGTAGCAGAGGATGCAGCGCTCGCGGTCGATCGCGACCAGCGGCGAGAGCTCGATCGGCTTCTCGAAGTGGCGCTTTTCGTCGATCACGCGGCTTTTCCCGGGCCCCCAGCCGTAGGAGATGTCCTGCAGCGGGCATTCGCCGCCCTTGTCGCAGACGGGGCAGTCGAGCGGGTGGTTGACGAGGAGGAACTCGACCACCGCGCTCTGCGCGTGCTTGACCTGCTCGGTTCTGGTGTGGACGACCATCCCCTCGCGCACCGGCGTCGAGCAGGAGGTCTGCAGTTTCGGGATCCCCTCGATCTCGACCAGGCACATGCGGCAGGCGCCGACCGGGTCGCCGAGTTTCGGTTCGTAACAGAAGTAGGGGATCTCGACGTCGCCCTTGCGGGCGGCGTCGTGGAGCATCTCGCCCTCGATCGCCGGCACCTCGCGCCCGTCGATCGTGATCGTCACCTCGCGGCCGCTCATGCCTGCGCCCCCAGGGTCTCCGGCGCGCCCTGGACGACGGCGTGGGGGTCGAGGACCAGCTCCGGGTTTTCCATCACGGCTTCGAACTCCTCCCGGAACTTGCGGACCATTGCCCCGACCGGCATCGCCATCGAGTCGCCGAGCACGCAGAGGCAGTGGCCGATGATGTTCTGCTGGACCGAGGAGACGATGTCGAGGTCGAGCGGCGTCGCCTCGCCGCGGACCATCCGCTCCAGCATCTTCACGGTCCAGTTGGTGCCCTCGCGGCAGGGGGCGCACTTGCCGCAGGACTCGTGGTGGTAGAAGCGCGCCGTCCGTAGCGCCAGGTGCGGGATCGAGACGCGGTCGTCGCAGACGATGATCGAGCCGGAGCCGAGCATCGAGCCCGCCTCGGCCATCGCCTCGAAGCTGTAGGGGAGGTCCAGCCCTTCCTCGGCCTTGAGGACGGGAGAGGAGCTGCCGCCGGGGAAGAAGGCCTTGATCTCGTGGCCGTCCTCGGGACCGCCGGCGAGGTCGCAGATCAGCTCGCGGGTCGGGATCCCCAGCTCGACCTCGTAGTTGCCGGGGCGCTTGACGCCGCCGGAGATCGAGACGACCTTGGTCCCGGGCGACTGTTCGGTGCCGAAGCCCTTGAACCACTCGGCGCCGCGGCGGACGATGTGGGGGACGTTGGAGAGCGTCTCGACGTTGTTGATCAGGGTCGGGCCGCCGTAGAGGCCCTGCACCGCCGGGAACGGCGGCTTCAGGCGCGGGTTGCCGCGCTTGCCCTCCAGGGCGTCGAGCAGCGCCGTCTCCTCGCCGCAGATGTAGGCGCCGGCGCCGCGATGGACGACCAGCTCGAGGTCGCGGTGGCAGCCGAGGATGTTCGTCCCCAGGTAGCCGGCCTCATACGCTTCGGCGACCGCCGTATCGAGGATGTCGGCCTGTTCGTCGTACTCGCCGCGGATGAAGATGAAGGCGTGGCCGGCGTCGGCGGCGAGGGCGGCGATCGCGATCCCCTCGATCAGCTGGTGGGGGTTGCGCTGCATCAGCTCGCGGTCCTTGAAGGCCCCGGGCTCGGACTCGTCGGCGTTGCAGCAGAGGTACTTGGCCATGTCGCCGCGGGGCAGGAAGGAGGCCTTTTTGCCCATCGCGAAGCCGGCGCCGCCGCGGCCGCGCAGGCCCGAGTCTTCGAGCTCCTTGAGGACCTCGTCCTGCTCCATGTCCTTGTAGGCGCGCTCGAGCGTCTCGTAGCCGCCGGCGAGGCGCCGGTAGCCGTCGAGCATGCGCAGCGCCGGGTCCTCGGCGTGCTCGAGCAGGACCCGCTTCTCCAGCCGGTGCGCCATCAGGCGTCCCCCGCCAGCCCGCGCTTGGCCAGCGCCTTCTCGGGCAGCACCTCGGCGTCGGCGCGCAGCTGCTCGATCGCGGTCCCCGCCTCGGCCGCTTCCAGCGGCCCGTAGTAGCGCTGGTCGATCGAGGCCATCGGGGCGATGTCGCAGGCGCCGAGGCACTCGAAGCCGGTCACGTAGAAGTTCTCGCCGTCGCCGCCGGCGGCCGCTTCGAAGGCGTCGAGGAGGCGG
>Ga0247802_1000036_pt1 | contig 7176 bp, 8 predicted proteins | sample UWRJS076202R6_FD_181017 | JGI IMG/M metagenome (GOLD analysis project Ga0247802, IMG submission 181017) | Soil microbial communities from Arlington Agricultural Research Station in Wisconsin, United States - UWRJ-S076-202R-6 | ecosystem: Environmental > Terrestrial > Soil > Agricultural land... | reverse complement strand
CTGAGCGCGAACAGTTCGCCGTTTTCGCAGCCGAAGTAGACGGTGCGGCCGATCACCACCGGCGAGGACTCCGCCCGCCCCGGCAGGTCTCGCTTCCAGATCGTCTTCCCGGTTTTGGCGTCGAGCTTGACGATGTGCCCCGGTTCGAGGTTGACGATGTAGAGCCGGTGTTTGGAGTAGGCCGGCGAGGAGGCGTTGAGGCTCCCGATCCGCCGTTCCCAGAGGACTTTGCCGCTGTCGGCGTCGAGGGCGAAGGCGTAGCCGTTGTTGTTGACGAAGTAGAGCCTGCCGCCGACGTAGATCGGCGGGAACTCCTGCAGCGGCTTCTCGGTGAAGCGCCAGAGTTTCTCGAAGGGCGGCTTGATCCCCCGGACCGGCAGGTACTTGGTGCGGGCCGGATTCTGGCCGAAGACCGGCCAGTTGACCGTCTGCGGCTGCTTCGGCGGCGGCGGTTTCTGCGGCTTGAAGTGGCGGATCGCCTCCTCGTTGTGGACGTCGGCCGGTCGCTTCAGCAGCTCGTAGGCGACGATCGCGCCGCTGACCAGGATCGCCAGCGCCAGCAGCGCCACGGCAAGCCACCGGTTGGAGCGGTGCCAGAGGTGCTTCTCGAGCTGGTCGCTACCGCGCATCCGCGGCGCGGCGCTCGGACTCTTTCGCGACTCCTCCCAGCAGCGTCCTGATCCCCTGCTTCATGAAGGCGATCACGGCGAAGCCGCCGAGCGGCACGGTCGGCGTGGTCTTGACCGCGTAGACGATCTCGGTGCCGCCGTCGCTCGGGCTCAGTTCGACGGTGCCGACGTGGTCGCGGACCGGCAGGCCGGAGAGGAGCGTGTAGGAGAAGCGGTAGGGGCGCTCGTAGGCGAGCACTTCCTCGCGCATCGGCGGGCCGGCGACGCCGAGGACGCGGATCGCGCCGACGCCGTCGGGCTCCGGCTCCCCCTCGCGCTCGAGCTCGGCCCGGCGCAGCGCCGTGATCTCGGTGTAGCGCCGGTGGTCGGTGAGGACGTCGAAGACGACCTCGGGCGGGGCGGCGACCTGGCGCACGTAAGTGAAGCTCGCCATCGCCCGACAGGCTACGTGAGCCGCCAGCGCTGCGGGTCGGAGCCGTCGAGGCCCTCGACCTCGCCGGCGATCGCCAGGTGGTCGAGGCAGGAAAGGACGATCTGCAGGACCCAGGCGCTGGCCGGGCTCCTGACCATCTCCGGGCCGACGATGTCTTCGACGATTTCGAAGGCGGTCCGCTCCCCCTTGCCGAGCGCCTCGCGCACCTTCCCCAGCAGCTCGTTGACCTGGCGGCGCGACTCGGCGATCTTCGCCTCCGGGTCGCGGAAGGTGCGGCCGTGGCCGGGCAGGACGAGGTCGACCGCGAGCGGCTCGACCCGGTCGAGGCCGGCGCAGAATTCGCCGACCGGGTCGGGGCTGTGGCCGTAGTCGAAGAAGAGGACGGTGCGGCCGAGCAGGTGGTCGCCGGAGATCAGCAGGCGCCGCTCGGGCTGGTGGAGGACGACGTGTGACGGGGCGTGGCCCGGCGTCTCGACCACCTGCCAGGACCCGAGGTCGGTCTCGACCTCCACCCCCGGCACCAGCCCGCGGTCGGGCTCCTTGAGGATGTCGATCCCGGTCTCGGTGTCGCTGCGCTGCTCGCGGTAGCGCTCAAGGGCGGCCGGCGAGACGCCGCTCTGGCGGGCGACCTCGATCCGCGCCTCCAGTGCCGCCTCGGGATCGTCGGCGAGCAGCCGCACGTGCTCCCAGTTCGGGTGCATCCAGAGCTCGCAGCCGGCCCGCTCGCAGATCGCCCCGGCGAGCCCGTAATGGTCGGTGTGGGAGTGGGTGCAGACGACGAGGCGGACGTCCTCGACGCCGAACCCGGCCTGGGCCAGCGCCAGGTCTAGCTGCCGCAGCTTCCCCTTGCCGCCGATCCCGGCGTCGAACATGACGACGCCGTCGTCGTGTTCGATCGCCCAGGCGTTCCCGTGCGGGACGCCGGGCCAGGGAAGCGGCAGCCGCAGCCGCCAAACCCCCGGCAGCACTTTCTCGGTCCGAGGCGCCTCGGCTTTTCCACTGGCCATCCGGCCAATACTTTCAGGGACGCTGGAACTCCTGCATGACCCCCGCCACAGCGAAGCAGGCGGCACCGGCGAAGGTGCTCCAGTTGGCGATCCCGACCGCAACCTCGTCGCCGGTCGTGGGCCGGGCGAAGGCGGCGATCGCGGCCGCCATGAAGAGCGCCGAGCCGACCTGGTTGACGACCGCGATCCACCTACCGAGCGCGGTGTCGCGCCCCTGCTGCCGTTCACGTCGCAGCTGCAACAGCGCCAGGTGGCCGGAGACGAGAAAGAGCACGCAGCCGATCACTTCCGGCGACCAGACCAGGCGATGGATCTGCGCCGTGGTGAGGTCCCCGATCAGCGCCGCCAGCAGGCTGCCGCCGAAGTACAGGGTGCCGACGAAGAGCGTGACGGCGCTCGCCCAATCGAGTCGCCGCGGTTCGGTTGACCACCAGCGCCACTCGCCTCGGTCAGCGTTGGCGACCAGCAGAACCGAGCTGTAGCCACCGGTAGTGAAGAACACCCCGCCGGCAAGAAACACCGCCGCCGCGAGCCGCGGCCCGCCAACGTGGGCTTGAGCAAGAACAGCCCCCAAGCAGAACAGCGAGCCACCAACCACAAACGCAGTCGCAGCAACTGCGTTGGTCACCTCCAGCCGCCGGTCATCCATCAGGCGGCCAGCCTATGCAGGCCAGCCGACTACATATCTCCGGCGGGTGGCACGGTAGGGGGGACCATCTCCTGGTAGTTCAGGAGATGGTGGGTCCCCTGCCGTGACAGGACCCGCCGGCCGCTACGCCACGTCGAAAGTCCCTGGATCCGGCCCCGTCCGCTCGCCGGCATCGAGCCGCTCGATCGCCGCCATGTCGTCCTCGCTGAGGGCGAAGTCGAAGAGCTCGAAGTTCTCGCGGATCCGCTCCGGCGTCGCCGATTTCGGGATCACGACGTTGCCGAGCTGCAGGTGCCAGCGCAAGATCACCTGGGCCGGCGAGCGCTCGTGGTGGGCGGCGATGGTTTCGATCGTTTCGTCTTCGAGCAGGTCGCCCTGCGCCAGCGGGCTCCAGGCCTCGGTGGCGATGTCGTGCTCCTCGTGCCAGGCGCGCAGCTCGGCCTGCTGCAGCCGCGGGTGCAGCTCGATCTGGTTGACGGTCGGCCGCTGCTCGGCCTCGGTCTCGAGCCGCTCGAGGTCCTCGACGCGGAAGTTGGAGACGCCGATCGAGCGGGCGCCGCCTTCCTCCTTGATCCGTTCGAAGGCGCGCCAGGTGTCGAGGAAGAGGTCGCGGCTCGGCAGCGGCCAGTGGATCAGGTAGAGGTCGACGTGGCCGGTCCCCAGGCGCTCGATGCTCTTCTCGAAGGCGCGCAGGGTCGAGTCGTAGCCCTGCTCGGAGTTCCAGAGCTTGGTGGTGACGAAGACGTCCTCGCGCCGCACCCCGGAAGCGGCGATCGCCGCCCCCACCCCCGCCTCGTTGCGATAGGCGGCGGCGGTATCGATGTGGCGATAGCCGGCCGCCAGCGCTTCCTCGACCCGCTCCTGCGTCTCCTCCGGCGAGATCTGGAAGACGCCGAAGCCAAGCTGCGGCATCTCGACGCCGTCGTGCAGGCTGAGAACGGGAACCTCGGTCGCATTGGTCATGCGACGTGGCTACCCCTGGGGCTGCGCGTTTAAGCGGTCAGCTGGTGGCAAGGCCGATGGCCAAGAGGGGAAACGCCGCCATGACGCCGAGGTAGGCGCCCATCGCGGCGCCGCTGCGGAGGGTCGCCGTGCGCGAGCGGGCACCAGCGATGCAGCCGATCAAAAAGATGGCGGCGGCGATTCCGAATCCAAGCCAGAAGACTCCGGGCATCAGGGCGGCGACTTTACCGGAACAGGGGGAGGAATCGCCGCCCGCACGGCAAAGGCGGGGGCCATGAACGACTCGGCCGGCAAGAACGGCAAATTGATCCTCGCGGCGATGATCTTCGCTGTCTCGATGACCTTCATCGACCAGACGATCGTCGCGATCGCGATCCCGACGATCCAGGACGACCTCTCGCTCTCGGCGACCGGGGTGCAGTGGATCGTCAACGGCTACCTGCTCTCGCTCTCGGCGCTCTTCGCCTTCGGCGGCCGGCTCGCCGACATCGCCGGCCACCGGCGCATGGTCACGCTCGGCGTCATCGTCTTCGCCGTCGCCTCCGCCCTCTGCGGCGCCACCCCTACCGGCTCCCTCGACGAGGCCTGGCTGATCACCTTCCGGGTGATCCAGGGCGCCGGCGCGGCGATCATGTTCCCGGCGGCGCTGGCGATCGTCCTGGGCGCCTTTCCCGTCCGCCAGCGGGGTCAGGCGATGGCGATCTTCTTCGCGGTCGCCGGCGGCCTCACCTCGGTCGGCCCGCTGGCCGGCGGCTTCCTCGTCGAATGGACCTGGCGGGCGATCTTCTGGGTCAACATCCCGGTCGCGATCATCGCCCTCGTCCTGATCGCCAAATCGAAGCCGGCCGACGAGAAGCACCCGGCCCCGCTCGACTACCGCGGTGCGGTCCTGATCACCGCCGGGATGGCGCTTGCCGTCCTCGGCCTGCAGCAGTCGAGCGTCTGGCACTGGGACAACCCCGCGACCTGGGGGACGATCGTCGCCGGCATCGCGCTCCTCGCCGCCTTCGTCCGCTACGAGCTGCGAGTCGAGAACCCGCTGCTGCGGCTCTCGGTCTTCCGCGACCGCGCCTTCGCGATCGACAACGTCGTCCTCTTCTTCCTGATGATCGCCTTCGTCCCGCTCTTCTTCTTCGCCAGTATGTACGCGCAGATCTCGCTCGGGGAAAGCGCCTCGGAAACCGGGCTCTACCTGCTGATCTTCTTCGCCGGCTTCGCCACCGCCTCGCAGTGGGGCGGCAAGGTCCTCGACCGGGTCGGCGCGCGGCCCGCGGTCGTGGCCGGCTGCGCCGTCGCCGCGGTCGGCTTCTACCTCTGGGGCCACTCGCTGACCGAGCTCTCGGTCTCCGACCAGTGGTACTACATCGTCATCGCCGGAGCCGGCGTCGGGCTCGTCCTCAGCCCCGCCAACACCGACGCGCTCAACCGGGTGCCGCGCAGCCGCTACGGCGAGGCGACCGGGATCACCCAGACGGTGCGGAACTTCGGCTCCAGCCTCGGGCTCGCGGTGCTCGGCACGATCCTGATCAGCGAGAACCGCTCCAACCTCGAGGCGACGGCGGCCGAAAACGGCGTCCCGAAGCAGGCGGCCGACGGCATCGCCGACGCGATCAGCCAGGGCAGCGGCAACGGCAGCGAATTCCCGGCCCACCTCCACGGCCCGATCGCCAAGGTCGCCAAAAGCATCCCCCATGACTTCGCCCTCGCCTCGCGCATCGTCTTCTACGGGATGGCGGTGGCGATGGCCGTCGCTTTCGTCGTCGCCCTGGTCGGGATGCCGGGCGGCAAAGTCGAGACCGAGGTCGAAGACTTCGGCGAGCCGACCTCCGCCGGACCGGCTTGAGCCCCCGGCAGCGGCCGGCTTGGGCGGCCCCCTCGGGCTTGCGCCCGGGGGAGCCGCGGGCCTTCGACTAGTTGCCCTTCGTCGTCGCGATTAGCGGGAGCGTTGCCTCCGACTGGTCGATCTTCATCCGGCTCACCTCCTTCCCGGCATCGCAGTTGTTCAGATGAGTGTGACTAATCAAGATAGGTTCGCCCTCTTCATCCCCTACGTCGCCGCCCGCCGCACCCTCCTCTACTTCGACCTGCAGGTCCGGGAGGAAGAGGAACCGGCGCGGCCGCGGCGTCTCCCGCGACCGTGGCCGAGGGCGCCAACCCGATCCCGTGGTTCCTCAGTCCGCCTATAGAGGACAAAGGAACCACGCAACGGCTAGTTTTTGCCGACCGTGCGGATCCTCGCCTTCAGCGACCTCCATCGCGACCTCGAGCAGGGGGCGCGGCTGGTCGAGATGTCGGCCGAAGCCGACGCCGTGATCGGAGCGGGCGACTTCGCCTCTATGCACGAGGGCCTGGAGGAGACGATCGCGTCGCTCGCGGGGATCGATACCCCAACCATGCTCGTCCCCGGCAACAACGAGACCGTCGACGCCCTGCGCGAGGCGACCGCCGGCTGGAGCGCCGCCACCGTCCTCCATGGCGAAGGGACGACGATCGAGGGCACCGAGTTCTTCGGCCTCGGCGCCGGCATCCCGGTCACCCCCTGGGAATGGAGCTTCGACCTCGATGACGAGGCGGCGACCGAAAAGCTCGCCGCCTGTCCCGAGGGAGCGGTCCTCGTCCTCCACTCGCCGCCGAAGGACCACTGCGACAGCGGCGGCGGCGGCAACTTCGGCAGCCCCGCCCTCCTCCGCGCGATCGAAGAAAAGCGCCCCCGCCTCGCCGTCTGCGGCCACATCCACGAGTCCTGGGGCTGCGAGAGCCAGATCGGCCAGACGCCGGTCCGCAACCTCGGCCCCAAAGGCACCTGGCTCGAGATCTAGTCCCTGCGGCTGGGTGCGTTTGGATCCTGCTGCTGCTCCACCACCATCCGGTGCAGCGTCTCGGGAGCGAAATCGGCGCCGCTAGGCCAAACGATCGTCCCAAGCTCCTCATCGAGTTCGACCCGGCTGAAGAAATCTGGGTTGCGCAGCGGCTCGAACACACCCCTCCATTCTTCCCTGGAGAAATCCAGCTCGCCGCTTCTGCCGTCCTCGAACGCCAGGCGGAGCAGGTGATCTCCGACACATCGCACGTCAACCACGTAGACGATCTCTTCCATGAGGGAGAGGCTAGGAGAGGATTTGTAGTCGCAACAGCTGCATCCGACTTTTTGCACACCGGGGTGTGGCAAAAATCGGATGCGCTGAGGAACGGCATACTGGTGCCATGTCGTACCGGATCCTCAAGGCCGCCGACGCCTTCTGGCGGCGGTCGAATCAGATGCAGACGCCGAACACCGATCTCGGCGGGCAGCTCGAGGCGTCGCAGCTGGGGGCGCGAATGTGGCGGGTGGAGCCGGGGAAAGCGTCCACCTACCACCAGCACTTCACCCAGGAGGAGCTCTACGTGCTGCTGGAGGGCGAGGGGCGGGTGCGGATCGGCGGCGAGGTGCTGACGCTGGCGCCGCTGGACACGCTCCTGGTCGACCCCGATACCGACCGCCAGCTCTTCAACGAC
>Ga0247802_1000034_pt1 | contig 7449 bp, 9 predicted proteins | sample UWRJS076202R6_FD_181017 | JGI IMG/M metagenome (GOLD analysis project Ga0247802, IMG submission 181017) | Soil microbial communities from Arlington Agricultural Research Station in Wisconsin, United States - UWRJ-S076-202R-6 | ecosystem: Environmental > Terrestrial > Soil > Agricultural land... | reverse complement strand
GGATAAATCAAGTAGTGATCACGATCTGTGTCTACAGCTCCCGCGAAGCATTGGAAGAACCTAGCTTGGTTAACTTGATTGAATGAGAAGTCTGGTAGCTTGTCATCGTTTCTGACAACAGAGTATCCATCTGACAGTATCAAGCCTCTGGTACTAGCAGCTGATGTCCTGTTCAAGTACGTGATAGTTCCGTAAGGAGCTTGTGATCCTCTAGACTCATCGATGCGATCAAGTGAGAACGGCACAACATCGCTGTTGGTGTACTTCATTACCCATGTAGAGCTCTCTGTGAAGATCAAAAGATCATCACGATTGAAGTCGCATGCCTGGATGTAAGTGTTATCTGGGATATCAATAAACCCAGCTCCGATAGCATCGGTAGTCCATACATCGCCGAATGCTCCAGTGCCAGAGATGCGAATCCTAAGGCCTCGTCTAATCCCACCTGCTTCAACGGTGGATAATGCGATGCCACGGTCTTTCATATTTCTGATGTGGAGACACGTTTCTAATGGTGTATTCAACTGCTTGTACGTCAAGTTAATTGGATTGCCTACTCCAACTGCAACAGTAAACGTCACTACGATCGCGCCACTGAGATAATCTACCGTACCAGTACCTGCCCCTTGCAAGATGCCAAATAAGTTATCTGTGACCGTTTGAGCCCCTACAGTATCGATAATAGAAAGCGTCCCAGGAACGATTCCTGTGTTCGCAGGAGTGTTGATTGTATAAGGCCCTGTAGTTCCATTACCCACAACTCCAGAAGCAACGTTGGTGATCTGAACACTGTTAGTGTACAAAGGATAGACAGTTACTGCTCCACCTGAATACTGGTGTATTGGGTCAACGTTATTCACAAAGAGAAGGCGCTGGTCATCATCCGGATCAGGATAGTTTGTCCAAGAGAAGAAGTCGCTGTTAGTGCCAGTGAATAGCGGTGTAGGAGATATATCCTCTAAGCGATTAGTGTTAGGGTTGTAGCGATTGACATACTTCGTATCTGCAACGATCAACTGACGAGAGTTGGTCTGTGTGTAAAAGTTCATAACTCCCATCACAGGCAGACCATTGAAGATGTCAAAGCTCTGTGTTATGGGCGTAGCATTAGCGTTAGCATTGAAGGTAATAGAGATAGCGCCAGTCTGATAGTTGATAGTTCCAGTGCCATTCCCTGTAAAAATTCCAAGACCATTATCTCTGACAGTCTGACCACTAGCTGCATGCGTAATCACAACGCTACCACGGCTTATTGGCGTCTCTGTAGATGAAAGAGTTTGCGATATGGTATTGCCTATGCCTACAGGGTTAGTAAACCCAACTGAGACAGCGCCAGTGGTATAGTTTATAGATCCAAAGCCATTGCCTGTGAATGTGCCTGATCCGTTATCTACAATAATCTGAAGACCAGTCTCATCGATAATTACCACAGAGCCAGGAGTAACATGACCATTAGCCAAGAAAGCGTTGTATGGGCTAGCAGTTCCATTGCCTGCTATTAAGAATTGTCGGAAGGTGCTCTTAGCAAATCCATTATATGGCCCTGGTGTCCCATTGCCTGTAGCGAATAGCTGATTAGTTACATGGTGAATCATTCGTGATTCAGTGTAGGATGTTCCACCTTTCTGACCTGTAGCAAACTGCGAATATCCCTGCCTCTTCTGCCATACTGCTCTATAGACGTAGCCATCGAATAGCTCAAACTGAGCTTCTTGAGGAAGCATCCAAGGTTGTACGGCCTTATCAAGACCTGTAGCAAATCCAGCTATAAGATAGCTTTGATAGTTCATTAATTAACCTTAAAAACTCTATAGTTGTAAGTGCCATTAAAGCTTGAATTAGAGGTGAATGGTCTTAAGTTTAAGTCAGCAACTATACCCGTGTTGGAGAAGTAAACAGGCCTAGAGTTAACGCCACTAGAAACGTTAGGAATTACGTTGTTTATGCCACTAACAACTACTCTGTCCGTGCCAGAAATCCATAAGCAAGTTTCCATAGCGTAATTAATTCCATCAGTCATCCACATGTAAAGAAATCCGAACGAGCTTGCAGGAACTAAGAACATGGAGGAAGTGGTGCCTGTCGTTATCGCTTTAGTCCCTGTACCCAACAAAGTAAAAGGACTTGTAGGGGTTAACTGATAGTTTGCTGCTCCATTGAAAAAGTTAAGCTGCGACACGTTGTCAGCATCAAAAGCTGTGTAGAGAACAGCGTTCGTTCCAGACGGGAATCCAACAACTGGAGGCGTTCTATTAATAAAAGTAACTTGCTTGTGAGCCCCCTGGTTCGTCGCCGTGGAATCCGTGAAGTTGTGATCGGCATTGACGATGTCCTTGAGGCGCAAGAAATTGTTGTTGTTCTGGGTTGGGAACAATCCGGGGCTTTGTCCTGCATTAGGTACGGTGACTGAGAATGACATTTAAAACCTCGGGAGTGTTCGTTGATTCATGTTTTGCTGGTATGTTCTGGCATATACCAAAGCTTTATATCGGATGAAGGCGGGATTGTATCTTTCCCATAGATCAAGCTCGCCATAATCGCTGAAGATATCTCTAGCAGCACCATAGGCAACATACCGCCAGAGATAATCTTCAGAGATAGTTCCACCATCCGGCATCTCAACTTCGACCTGATAAGCATTGATCTTGATGAGATATTCTTTGTCCGGAGGGTTACGGAATGTCAAGCTATTATTATAATAAAGAACCGCTGTTGGTCTGGTAGGCTGATATAACTGAGTCTCCGGCCATTGCCAGAAGAACTGCTCAGGACTCTGATACCACCAGCATTGGAAGCCATCTATGTAGACAAGATCTCCAATGGTGGTGAACTGCACGCCAGCTGGAGCGCCGAAAGGAGCTTGCAAATCCACAGGCAGAGGGTTAGGATCTGTCTCGTCGTAAGCGAACTCCCACCAGGTCATACGCTCGTTAAGACGCATCTCCTGACCCATCTCTAGCAAGTAAAAGTCATTGAGGTAGCGCAGCATGATCTGATCCGTAAACTGTGGATCAGTCTTGTCAACACGCCCTGTGACGTTCCTTAAGATCTCGATTAGGTCTGCTGTGCTCTTTGCCATATATCCTCTAAGCTATTGCTTGGCCCATAAACTCTAGTGGCTGGCAACTAAATCTAGCGTTCTCACCAACTTGGCGAGTCTCTGTCTTAGTCTCTCCACCATCATCCACTCTCACTTCTGCGAAGACTGGAACGCATAAGCTGTTAAGCCATTGGATGACAGGCAAGCATAGGTTGTACGTGCCACCAGGACGTATCTGGCCAGTCCAGTCAATATGCTTCTTACGAACCCTAGCCTTCAGAACGTTCTGCGGCTGATCAAAACGTTGGAAGCGAACCTTGTACTTGGGATAGAAATCCTCAGTAGGAACCTTCACTGGCATCTTGTTCTTGCGAGCCCACTTGTTGTAGATGTCGAAATGCTCAAGCTTGGTGATCTCGTCATTCTCAGGATCGAATTCCTTCTCGACTGGGGCAGCTTCTACGGCAACTGGCTCTTCAGGGAGTTTAAGACTCACAACCTCTCCCTCTTCTTTTTTCTTACTCATTTTCTTGACCTTCTCGTGTGTTCAAGTTCTGGGTATCTAAAGAAGGCCCAGTCAACGTGAACTGTGTTAAATCATTGGGGACGTATGTCGTAAAATTCGTCCCATCTATCTGGTTTCCATATTGATCGAACAGATCAAAGGTATCTGTAGTGACATTGCCGATCATGTACTGGTTATTCCTCAGCTCATCCATGCCCGTCACATGATTAGGCGGCGAAGTGAAGAAGTTAGTAGCTCGGACAAACTGACCGTTGGACATGCCATGGTTCTCGATAGTGACCCGCACTGGGTTCGATTTCTCGATATCCAGCACGGGAAATTTCTGTTGAACTGCGAATCCTAGTTCGGTATTCGGCATTACGCAACATCTCCAAGATTGGTGTAGACATTAGCCTTCATTGCTCTTACAAAGATGATGTCGTTGTCAGCACCCATCACGGCAGATCCTAGCGTGTATCGGTATACAGGCGCAGGGTTCTGTGTGTTGAGAGATTGACCTGCAAGGGTGAACTGGGCGATGCCGTTGTTGACGAATGCCACTTGACCTGCTGGGTCAAAAGGAATCGTCATATTGGTCTGCGGATAGAACAACTGGAAGCTGTTCGCATCGATGACTACGATCTGCCATAGCAAGTTGTTCAACGCATACATACCCGTAGCGCTAGCAACAGGGAATGCACGGAAGTTAGTCGCTCTGACATATTGCCCAGTGGTTAAGCCGTGCGCAGCCGAAGTGACGATACCTGTGCTTGCGTTGATGGCTGTAGGAGTGCGGTGGTTATCCGCAAAACCAGAGCCATCAGAAAGCTCAGTAACACCGTTAGTAGTCTCAAGCACTGAGCTCAAGTCTGTAGTCCCACGAGAGATGATTAGAGCACCACCCGTAGGATCTGTCATTCCAGGGAACCAAATCCCTTGCAGATTGTTGGTATTCGTTGCATAGACAGTGTTGTTCCACCACTCGATGCAATCAGCTTCAAACGGCAGCGTGATGTTATAAGCAGCACCCGCCGATTGAATCTTGAAAATCGCAATGTTTGCGTCTTCGAAATTCGTAACACTCATGTTTATCTCCTTAAGGTCTTGTGCTTAAAAGGTTTATGACCCAACTGTCGTCGAGGATGGTAGCCCCGAGACGGCCCTTCCAGCCCATAGTCTGTCTCTGGTTAAGAGGATCCTGACCAGCTCCTAGGGGCTTTATGATCATTTCCATCGACTGATCGTCGATAGTTATGCGGCCATAAGCGTTAGCAGCAAACAGGAGATTTGAGTAAACAGCAGGCGAAGCAGTAGACTTGTAAGCTTCAGATGTCATGACGACTCTGACCTCATCAAGGCTTCCTAGCTCAGCCTCAAGCACACTCATCTGTCTAGGATAAGAAGCTGTTGGCGTAAAATTCCCAAGTCCTTTAATATTGGAACGCAGATCGGTATGAATGATCATCCAATAGGCAGCCCATACAGGGTTTGTCCCGAAGGCGTTAGTTCCCTCGATGTTTGGAGCCATCTTCTTACCGTTATTACCTAATAGATAATCAACAGCGAGTTCGAGGTCAGTGACAGTGATCTCTGTAGGAGTATTACCGTTAACACCGTTAAGGCAGTCGATCTGACTTGCAGTCGCTACAAGCATGTTTCTTACGAGCTTGTCGTAAGTGGATGCCATATTTTGCGCAAGCATATCGGCGACTTCATTAGAAGTCTGGTCTTGTACGGTGATGACGACATCGTCTGTAAGCTCAACCACTTTACCGTATTGAGATACAGTAGCTGTAACGTCGAACTTTGTGACTTGCTCAGCCGCGGGTGTAACGCCCTCGGACAGGGGTGTCAGGGCATCGGCTAAATTGTCGAAACGACGGAAGATAGCGGACTTAGAGTTCTTCTGCGGGATCCTTCGCTCTTGCGCGAAGTAGCCGTAGACATAATACGGCTGATGTCTATCCAGCAGGACGTTGTCGAAGTAGATGCCTACTTCAGGATCCACCTGCGTGGTCGTTGTCATTCCATTTGACATTTAGGGTCTCCATATGGTTAACCCCCAGTCAGCATCTTCTTCCGATATTCTCTAAACTCCGGTTTCCCGCCGATTGACCTAAGATAGTCTGCGTTACTCATGTTCGCAGGTTTTGCGATTGTGGCTGGATTGCCAGGCTTACTGGCGTTCTCTACAATCTTCTTAGCCTCTGCTGCAGGGTCGCGAAACTTCTTAGCAGGGGCTGTTTCTTCCTTAGGACTATAGTCTTGTACAATCTCATACGCTCTAGCGTACCGGTTAGGAGCAGATTCTATCGTTTGTGCTAACCAAGGTTTTCTTTTGATTATCGCTTCCAAATTCTTGTTAATGAGTGCAACGGCCTGGGGGTTAGCAGAACAGAAGGCTTCTTCCATTACTTCTCGCTTGTTCCCAAAGGTCGCTTCCTTCAGCCGCTTCTTTAGTTCGGCCTTAGTTATGAACTCTTCATCGTCGTCGTCTTCCTCTGCTTCCGCAGGCTTAGACGCTTGCATAGAGCGCAACTGATGCTCTAGCTCTTGACGCTTTCTGCGTTCAGCTTCCAACGCCTCTAGTGGCACAGTGCGTGGAGTCTCCTGAGGAGGACTCTCTTGCTCTTGCACGACTTCTTGTTCCTCGGAGTCAGGAACTTCTGTTTCTTCAGTCATATATCACCCGTAATCGCCCGTTCGGCGGCTTCCCGTTGGTAGTGGCGTCCTACCTGATTCGCCCTTTTTTCGACTTCGATGCAGTCGTCACATTGATGGTTTTATTAAGCGTCGGCAGCCTTAAAGAACCGTCTGGATTCATAATCCATAGCAGTGTCTTAGTCCCCGACCTATTATCCACCTCATATAAAAATGCATCCTTGACGAGCATGGGCTTCTCGACACAAGCTTGTAAGAAAGCTCGGCCTACCTTGCCCCCTAACTCTTCAGGGAAGTTGACTTTCCCAAGGATCCAATACTTGTCCAAGTTCGAGTGCTCATTGAGAATCTTTTCCATCTCTTTGTTGTAGTGATCCATAAGACCACGCTTTGCCTCGTTTATCTCAGCAACCATTGAAGCCTTAGGAAGTATTAGCATGAATATCCTCGTAGATTTTCATTCATCGCTTGTTGGCGCTTTAGAGACATAACTTTGTTATGATCTGCGTTGTCAGCGAACTCGCTAGTTCCCTCTAGAGAAGAACCTTTCTTAGGCACACTCATTGGGTTGCGCTTGTTGCTGTATTCCCCAAAAGCTGCTTTGCCAGCAGATCCTTTAGGTGGGACATAACCGTTGTTATACGCGGTCATGCTTGCCATTTTCTGTTTAGCCATTATCAGTACCTCCTTTAAATGACTCCGCAAGCTGGGTATCAGCTTGAATCTTTTCATCGGTTCGTTGCGCATTCTCTTGCTGCATCTCATGCGCTAGGCGCATTACCTCAATCAAATGCGTACGATCCATGTCCTCAATCTCTGCCACGGTACGGGCATTATCAAGCAGGGCTTTGGCGTAGTTCTGTTCGCCTTCACTGATTCGTTCACGAGCTAAGCCTAGGTCAGCTAGGACACGGCCTCTACGCTCTTGAGCCAAGGCTAAGTTGTTCTCAATCTGCGATAGCTCAAGCTGCCCTTGTCGCTGCTCTTTCTGCATCATAATCTCTTGAGCCTGCTGCAGTTTCTGAGTATTGCGAGCCACCAACTCTTTGAGTCGGACTTTGCCTTGAAGCGGCGCTGCATCGACAATCTCTTCGGCAGGTATGACGTCACCCAGCAATTCGCGAAGCTGGAGCAGTTGATAGTAGTAAGCTTCTTTCTGGGTCTGCGTCAGGATCGCTTGCTTGATTACAGAGTCATACTGGCCAAACTCGCCAGAGAAAAACTCAGGGGTGGGATCACGCTT
>Ga0247802_1000030_pt1 | contig 7535 bp, 8 predicted proteins | sample UWRJS076202R6_FD_181017 | JGI IMG/M metagenome (GOLD analysis project Ga0247802, IMG submission 181017) | Soil microbial communities from Arlington Agricultural Research Station in Wisconsin, United States - UWRJ-S076-202R-6 | ecosystem: Environmental > Terrestrial > Soil > Agricultural land... | reverse complement strand
CCAGCTCCGCCGTCTCCGCCAGCGGCTCCTCGCGCCGCCCGCAGGCGACCACGGTGGCGCCGAGCCGCGCCAGCTCCAGCGCCACCTCCCGCCCCAGGCCGCTGCCCGCGCCGGAGACCGCGCAGACCTGCCCCTCGAGGAGACCGTCCCTGAACACCCGCGAACGCTCGCATTCAGCCATCGGCGGCCAAGCCTATAGCCGCACCGAGCCGCCAGAATCCCTCCACGATGAGCATCAGCGTCGAACCCCACCCCCTGCACGAGCCGCTCGCCGGCGGCACCCGCGGCGCCGGCGTCGCCGTCGAACCGATCGTCGCCGGCCACGTCGAATGGCCGCGGGCGATGATGGTCAGCCCCGGCGGCGGGATGCTGACCGCGAAGCTGCTGCGGGCCCTGCTGACCGGCAAGGACCCGGTCGCGGTCCCCGTCCCGGCTTTCCTGATCCGCCATCCGAGCGCCGGCGCGATCCTCGTCGACACCGGCCTCCACCCCTCGGTCGCCACCGACCCGAGCGAGAACTTCGGCGGCCTCGCCAACCGCTTCACCAAGATCACCCTGGCGCCGGGCGAAGACGTCCCCTCGCAGTTACGCAAACGCGGCCTCGAGCCGGGCGAGGTCCCGATCGTCGTCATGACCCACCTCCACCTCGACCACACCTCGGCGATCTCCGAGTTCCCCAACTCGACCTTCGTCGTCAGCGAGACCGAGTGGCAGGCGGCCGCGCACGGGCCGAGCCCGCTGATGAACGGCTACCGCCGCGCCCACTTCGACTACGCCTTCGAGTACCGGACCGTCGACTTCGACCGCGCCGATATCTCTTCCTACGCCGGCTTCGGCCGCACCTTCGACCTCTTCGGCGACGGCTCGATCCGCCTCGCCTTCACCCCCGGCCACAGCGCCGGCCACATGTCGGTGATCTGCCACCTCGCCGAGCGCGACTTCGTGATCGGCGGCGACTGCGTGTACATGCTCGCCCAGCTCGACGGCGACGAACCCGGGCCGCCGCGCCCCCAGGACGCCCACAACTACCGCCGCTCGCTGCAGGAGCTGCGCCTCTTCCGCCGCCAGTTCCCCGACGCGATCGTCACCCCGGGCCATGATCCGGACTTCTACGCCCGGGTCGAGCAGCGCTACGAGTAGGCGCGACGGTCCGACTGCGACAGCGCCTCGTGCATCTCGCGGACGCGGCCGAAGACCTCGGTCGCGACCTCGAGCTGGCGCTCGCGGCTCGACTCCCGCTCGACCGGGAAGCTGAGCGGCTCGCCGAACCGGACTGTCACCTTGGGGAAGCGCAGCCGCTTCCACTGGCGGGCGCGCTCGGAGCCGTGGATGCAGACGGGGACGATCGGCGCTCCGGTTTCCAGGGCGATGCGGCCGATCCCGGGTTTCGGCTCCCCCAGCCGGCCTGAACGGGAGCGGCCGCCCTCGGCGTAGACGAGCAGCATCTCCCCCTGCTCGACGAGGATGCGGGCGGTTTCGATCGCCACCTCGTCGTGGTGGCCGCGACGAACCGGGAAGACGCCGCCGTGCTTGTAGATGTAGGTGAGGAGCGGCGGGCCGAAGAGCTGGGATTTGGCCATGAAGCGGATCTTCCGCCGCAGGTAGACGCCGGCGAAGAAGTGGTCCATCTGGCTGAAGTGGTTGGGGGCGAGGACGAGCGGCCCCTGCTTCGGCACGTTCTCCAGCCCGATCGCCCGCACCCGCCAGATCAGCAGGGTCGGGATCGTGAGGACGATCCGGGCGAGGGCATAGGTCCAGCCCACCCCTTTGCGTGCCGCATCGTGGAACTCGGTGAAGTACTCCGCCGGGCGCGGGTCCTTGTAGACCTGTGGCTTCATCTCGGGCATTGCGGGAGGAGAAGGCGGGGGTGGTCGCCGTGTCTAGCTAGGCCTACCCCCGCCCGGGGCGGACGGTTACGCCCAGGCGCGGGAGCGCTCGAGCGCCCGCCGCCAGTCGGCCAGCAGCTCCTGCCGCTGCGCCTCCTCCATCCGCGGCTCGTAGCGGTCCGCCTCGCGCCACATCTCCACCACCTGCGCCGGCGTCCAGACGCCGGTGGCGACGCCGGCCAGGTAGGCGGCGCCGAGCGCCGTCGTCTCGGCGATCCCCGGGACCGAGACCGGCGCCCCCAGCACGTCGGCCTGGAACTGCATCAGCCAGCGGTTGACGGTGGCGCCGCCGTCGGCCCGCAGCAGCTCGAGCCGCTCGCCGCAGGCGGCCTCCTGCGCCCGCACCGCGTCGACGGTCTCGTAGGCGATCGCCTCCAGCGCCGCCCGCGCCAGGTGGGCGCGGCCGCTGCCGCGGGTGAGGCCGACGATCGTGCCGCGGGCGTAGGGATCCCAGTAAGGCGAGCCGAGGCCGGTCAGCGCGGGGACGAAGTAGACGCCGTCGTTGCAGTCGAGCGAGGCGGCGAGCGCCTCGGTCTCCCCCGCCTCCTCGATGATCCCGAGCCCGTCGCGCAGCCACTGCACGGCGGCGCCGGTGACGAAGATCGCCGCCTCCAGCGCGTAGGGGACCTCGCCGCCGGCACCGGCGGCGACCGTCGCCAGCAGGCCCTCCGGCGCCGGCGGCGGCTCGGGCCCGCTGTTGAGGAGGACGAAACTGCCGGTCCCGTAGGTGTTCTTCGCCATCCCCGGCTGGTGGCAGGCCTGGCCGAAGAGGGCCGCCTGCTGGTCGCCCGCCACCCCCGCCACCGGCACCTCGCCGCCGAACTCGCCGGTGGTGCCGAAGACGTGCGAGGACGGCAGCGGCTCCGGCAGCCGCGCCGGGTCCACCCCGAGCATGCCGCAGAGCTCCTCGTCCCAGGCGAGCTTGCGGATGTCGAAGAGCATCGTCCGCGAGGCGTTCGTGTAGTCGGTGGCGTGGCGGCCGGTGAGCTTGAAGAGGAGCCAGGAATCGATCGTCCCGAAGACCGCCCGTTCCGCACCCTCGACGTTCCGCAGCAGCCACTCGATCTTGGTGCCGGAGAAGTAGGGGTCGATGGTGAGGCCGGTCCGCTCCCGCACCAGCGGCTCGTGGCCGGCCAGCTTCAGCTCCTCGCAGCGGTCGGCGGTGCGGCGGTCCTGCCAGACCAGCGCCCGGTGGAGCGGCTCGCCGGTCTGCGGGTCCCAGGCGACCACGGTCTCGCGCTGGTTGGTGATCCCGATCGCCTCGAGCTCGGGGCCGCCGGCGTCGGCGATCGCCTCGGCGGCGACCCGCCGCGTCACCTCCCAGATCTCGTTCGCGTCGTGCTCGACCCAGCCCGGCCGCGGGAAGAACTGCTCGAACTCCGAGTAGGCGCGGCCGCGAACCCGCCCCTCCCGGTCGAAGACCAGGCAGGTGGTCCCGGTCGTCCCCTGGTCGATCGCGAGGATCACGGCGCTACTTCTGGACCCGGCAGGTGCGGACCAGGGTCGAGGCGAGTCGGCGGCCGTCGGCGAAAGTCATCGAGACCCGGGAGAAGGGGAAGGAGGCGCTGCCGAATCCGGCCGGGGCGGCGCAGGCGGCGCTCAGGTAGCTGTGCTTGCGCCCCCGGTAGACGAAGGTCCGCCGCAGTTCGAGGCTGATCTTCTTCAGGTAGCCGGAGCGGTTGAGCCGAGCCGGCAGGGCGGCGCTGAACACCGTCCCGAAGGTGCCCTGCGTCTTGCGGATGTGGAAGACGATGATGCGGCTGTTCGGGACCGGGTCGCTGCCGTAGACGTGGGCGAGGATCGCCCGCTGCCCGTCAACGATCGCGTTGAAGGCGAGGATCCGGCCCTGGAGGGGGAACCGGTTCTGTTCGGGCAGCGCCAGGGCGCCGACGTAGCGCCCTTCGCCGACCAGGGCCGCGCGGCACGCTTCCAGCGCCTGCTGCGAGGTCGCCGGGTCGAGCTGGGACCGCCGGCAGGTCGGCAGGCCGGCGGTGTTGAGGGTGCCGCCGCGGTTGATCGCGATCGAGATCTGGCGCAGGGCCGGCGGCCGCTCGCCGGAGAGCACCCGCACGGTTCCGTCGACCCGGACCGAGATCGGCGCCTTCGCCTGGCGCGGCAGCGCGGTCGGGGCGATGCCGCCTTCGAACTTGACGAAGAGGTTCCCCCGCTCGACCAGCTCGGCGTCGGCGATCCCGGCGAGAAGCAGGCAGAGCGACGCCAGCGCCATGACCAGAACGACCCGTCTCCTCATCCGCGCCATCGTCCGAGGAACACTAGGGCGAAGTCGCGCAGCTGGCCGGCGCGATGGAGGAAGCCGCGGAGATCCCGGCGGGTGGCGCGGTGCTCCAAGTCGAGCTCGTACTCGCGCAGGCGGTAGCCGGCGCGGACGGCGTCGACGGTCATCCCGATCTCCATCCCGTAGCCCTTCGCGAACGGGAGCGCCGCCCGTAGCGTCTCGACGCGGAGCGCCCGCTGGCCGGAGATCGGCGCCTCCGTCTCGAGGCCGCAGAGCCGCCGGATCGCCCAGCGGGCGAACCCGAGCGCGAGCCCGAAGCCGCCGCCGACCCGGCGGCTGAAGGCGGCCACCGCGAGGTCGCACTCGCCGCGCTCAACCGCCTCGACCAACGGGGTCAGCCGCGCCGCCGAGGCGGCGAGGTCGCCGTCGCAGAGGAGGACGATCCGCGGCGGCGGCTCGACGCTCAGCGCCGCCTCGGCGGCGGCGCCGACGTTGCCGCCCTTGCCGTGGGAGTGGCCGCGCCGCACCACCTCCGCCCCGGCCAGCATCGCCGCCTCGGCGGTCCCGTCCTCGGAGGCGTCGTCGGCTACCCAGACCCTGGCGCCGGGCAGCGCCCCCCGCAGCGCCCGCACCGTCTCCCCCACCCGGTCGGCCTCGTTGCGGGCGGCGACGATCGCCGCCAAAGCGCCTTCCGCCCCTGCCGCCGGATCGGGTCCCAGTTCAGGTGTCACCACGGGCTATTGTCCCCGCCCATGGCAGACATCGAGGCACACATCACCGGCAACGTCTGGAAAATCGAGGTCGCGGTGGGCGACACCGTCTCCGACGGCGACACCGTCGTCATCCTCGAGTCGATGAAGATGGAGATCCCGGTCGAGGCCGAAGACGACGGCGTCGTCAAGGAGATCCGCTGCGAGGAGGGCCAGTCGGTCTCAGAAGGCGACGTCCTCGTAGTGCTGGAGTAGCGGCGGTGGAGGAGCAGCTCGCGGGCGGCAAGCTCCTGCTCGACCAGCCGGCCGAGGCGGTCACCCGGCTGACGATCTCCAACCCCGAGCGCCGCAACGCGCTCGACCACGAGATCCTCGACGCGATCGCCGAGGTCCTGCCGCAGCTGCACCGCGGGATCGAGAACCGCTGCGTCCTGATCACCGGCGCGCCGCCGCTCTTCTCGGCCGGCTACGACATCGCCGGGATCCCCGACCAGAGCTTCGAGCGCGACGCCGAGGCGCTCGTTGCCCATCCCTTCCACGCGGCGATGGAGGCGATCGCCAGGCACCCCTGGCCGACCGTCGCCGCGATCAACGGCCACTGCCTCGGCGGCGGCCTCGAGCTGGCGATCACCTGCGACCTGCGGATCTGCGCCGCCGGTGCCAAGCTGGGGATGCCGCCGGCCAAACTCGGCCTGATCTACGGCCACACCGGCCTGCGCAAGTTCCTCGACGTCGTCGGGCCGGCGCGGACGAAGGAGCTCTTCCTCACCGGCCGCAACCTCGACGCCGCCCGCGCCGACGCGATCGGCCTCGTCAACGAGGTCGTCGCCGACGAGGAGCTGGAGAGCGAGGCGGTGGCGCTGGCGGCCGCGATCGCTGCCAACGCGCCGCTCTCGATGCGCGGCAACAAGCAGGCGATCGACCTTCTCAACGACGTCGCCGAGCTGACCGAGCAGCAGGAGGCGGGGCTGGTCGCCCTGCGCGAGTCCTGCTTCGAATCCGAGGACTTCCGCGAGGGCATCCGCGCCTTCGGCGAGAAGCGCCGCCCGCAGTGGAAGGGGCGGTGAGCGCGAAGGCGCTCGAGGCGCTGGCCGCCGCCGACCCGACGATGGCGGCGCTGATCGAGCGGCTGGGGAAGCTCGACATCGCCACCCGGCTGCGGCGGCGCAAAGAGGAGCGCCCGGCCGACGCCTACGGGGCGCTGCTGCGGGCAATCGTCGGCCAGCAGCTCTCGACCAAAGCGGCGCGGACGATCTACCTGCGCGTGCTCGACCTCTTCGGCGGGACCACCCCGACGCCCGAGCAGCTGCTGGAGGCGAGCGAGGAGGATCTGCGCGGCTGCGGCCTTTCCGGCCGCAAGACCGAATACGTCCGCGACCTCGCCCGCCACGTGCTCAGCGGCGAGCTCGAGCTCGACCGCCTCCCAGATCTCGATGACGAGCAGGTGATCGAGGAGATCGTCGCCGTCCGCGGCCTCGGCCGCTGGACCGCGGAGATGTTCCTGCTCTTCCACCTGCAGCGTCCCGACGTCCTCTCCGGCGGCGACCTCGGGATCCGCAAAGCGATCCAGGTCGAGTACGGCCTCGAGGAGATGCCGACCCCGACCCGCGTGCTGGAGATCGGCGAGCCCTGGCGTCCCCACCGCAGCCTCGCCTCGCTGTACCTCTGGGAGTCGCTGGCGGCGGTGCCTGAGTGACGACTCAGGCCAGATCGAAATGCCACACTGCACGGCTTATATTGCCACTCCGCATAGCCGCGATTGCCAAGTTGCATAAATAGACATTGCCAACTTGCATCAGGTGATTTTGCCAAGATGCATCGATGGCCGGTCTATTCCCCCGCGGCGATAAGGCGCTGGTCCTAGATGCCTTGGGCGACACCCGCGTCGTCTTCATCCTCGGCGCCCGGCAGGTTGGCAAGAGCACCCTTGCGCACGAGATCGCCGAACACGACCATCCGGCGCAGATCGTCAACCTCGACCACAAAGGGCCGCGGGAGGCCGCCATCGCCGATCCCGAGGGCTTCATCGCCGCCCTCCCCCGTCCCGCCCTGATCGACGAGGTGCAGCGCGGCAGCGCCGACTTGCTGCTGGCGATCAAGGCGACGATCGACGAAGACCTCAGCCCTGGCCAGTTCCTCCTGACCGGTTCGGCCAACGTCCTCCGCAACAAGAAGGTCTCCGACGCATTGACCGGTCGCGTCGAGATGGTTCAGCTCTGGCCCCTCGCGCAGGCCGAGATCGAGGGCTCCCGGAACAACTTCGTCGACGCCTTGTTCGCTGCCTCACCGCCTCAGATCGAAGGGGCCCCAAAAGGACGGGCCGCACTCGCGGAGCGGATCGTCGCCGGCGGCTATCCGGAGGCCCGGCTGCGCTCCGGGAACCGGCAGGCGCGCTGGTTCCAGAGCTACCTGAAAACCACCTTCGAGAAGGACCTCGAGACGATCAGCGACGCCCATAAACTTCACGAGATGCCTCGCTTGCTGCGGCTGCTCGCCGCCCAGGCGGCAAACCTCTTCGTCCCCGCCAACCTCAGCCGCAGGCTCGACCTCGACCACCGGACCGTCGCCAGCTACGTCGGGATGCTCGAGACCATCTTCCTCGTCAAGCGGATTCCCGCTTGGCGCCCCGGCCTCGGCCAGCGGGAGGTCCAGACGCCGAAGATCTATGTCGTCGACAGCGGCCTCCTTCTCTATCTCCTCGGA
>Ga0247802_1000029_pt1 | contig 7651 bp, 4 predicted proteins | sample UWRJS076202R6_FD_181017 | JGI IMG/M metagenome (GOLD analysis project Ga0247802, IMG submission 181017) | Soil microbial communities from Arlington Agricultural Research Station in Wisconsin, United States - UWRJ-S076-202R-6 | ecosystem: Environmental > Terrestrial > Soil > Agricultural land... | reverse complement strand
GCAGCCTCAACCTGATCGGGCTCGGGATCGTCGGTTCCTACGTGTGGCGCGCCTACGACACCCTCAAGGGGCGCCCCGGCGCAATCGTCCGCGATGTGCTGGAGTTCCGCGGCGATGGCGAAGATGAGTGAGGTGTTCGTCCACGAGCGGGGGCTCTGCGAAAGCGAGGACGTCGGCGACGGGACCCGGATCTGGGCCTTCGCCCACGTGCTCCCTGGCGCCCGCTTGGGAGCCGATTGCAATGTCTGCGACGGCGTCTTCATCGAGGGAGGCGTCACAGTCGGGGACCGGGTGACGATCAAGTCCGGGGTGCAGCTGTGGGAGGGAGTGGAGCTGGAGGACGACGTCTTCGTCGGCCCCAACGCGACCTTCACCAACGACCGCTTCCCTCGCAGTCGGGCCTGGCTGGACGAGTACCCGCGAACGATCGTGCGCCAGGGGGCGTCGATCGGGGCCAACGCCACGATCCTCCCGGGCATCGAGATCGGCAGGGGGGCGATGGTGGGGGCGGGAGCGGTGGTCACCAGGCCGGTCCCCCCGAACGCCGTCGTCAGCGGCAACCCCGCTCGCATCCACAGCTATGTCGGCAGCAGCTCTGCCGGTTCGACGCCGCTGACGCAGCCGGCCAAACAGCCTGGGCGGCAGTCGCTGGAGGCGCGCGGTGCCCACCTGGAGCGGTTCGCCGAGTTCTCGGATCTGCGCGGCCGCCTCACTGCCGGCGACGTGCCGAGCGAGGGCATCCCCTTCACGCCCCAGCGCTGGTTTCTCGTCTATGACGTCCCCAGCCGCGAGGTGCGCGGTGAGCACGCCCACCGGGTCTGCCATCAGTTCCTGATCTGTGTCTCCGGCCAGGTAAGCGTCGCGGTCGACGACGGCGAGCACCGCAGCGAAGTCCTTCTGGACGAGCCCAACCTCGGGCTCTACGTGCCACCACGGGTCTGGGCGAGCCAGTTTCGCTACGACAGCGCAGCGGTGCTCCTCGTCCTCGCCTCCCACCCTTACGACCCCGCCGACTACATCCGCGAGTACGAGACGTTCCTGCAGGAGGCGACGGCAGGCTGGGACGCGTCCTAAATATGCCCAGCCTCCAGGCGGCTGTCCGGAAGCTGCGCCTGGAGGCCTGGTGGCCGCTGTGGGCGCTCCTCGGGATCGGCCTGCTGCTGCGAATCCTCGTCACGGTCTTCTACGGGCCGAGCGTGTTCAACTACTACGGAGGCGATTCGACCCGCTACATGCGGCTCAGCGTCGCGCAGGTGAGCGGCCTGTTCGGGGACGTTGCGATGCCTGCTGGCTACCCCGCTTTCCTCGCGACCCTCCGGCATGTCGATGCTTGGCTCCCGTTCACCACGATGGTGCAGCACCTGCTCGGGCTCGTGGGGGCACTTCTCCTCTACGGGGCGGTGCGGGCGGTCGGCGCCCCTCGATGGGCAGCTCTCCTCCCGGTGGCTGTCGTCGCCCTCTCCGGAGACGTCCTCTTCATCGAGCACGGGATTCTCACGGAGGCACTCTGGATGCCGGTTCTGGCGCTGGCCATGTACCTGCTTGCGCGGGCGATCGCAGCGGAGGAGCCTCGATGGTGGTTGGTGGCGGCAGGGGCCGCGCTCGCCTGCTCGGCGATGGTCAGGAGCGTCTCCGATCTCCTACCGGTGGCACTTGCGGTCTGGGCCGTGGTCGCCTTGCCCGGTCCACCAAGCCGGCGCTTGGCAAACGGCGGCGCCCTCTTGCTCTCCGCCGCAGCTGTCTTAGGTATCTACATGGTGATCGCCACGACGATTTCCCACGGCTCCAGCGGCCTGACCGAGAACAGCGGATTTTCGTTGTATGCCCGCGTTGCCCAGTTCGCCGACTGTCAAAAGTTCGAGCCGCCTGCCGGCACGAGAGCCCTCTGTGTCGAGACCCCCTCAGCGGAAAGACCCGGACCGTTCTACTGGGCATGGGACCCGGAAAGCCCCCTGCGATCCAAGTTCCAGCTCGAAATTCAGGACAGCGGCCAGCAGGATCAACTGAGCAGCTTTGCGAAAGCCGCAATCCTCCATCAGCCGGTCGAATATGTCCTTACCGTCGGCCGTGATCTCGTCCGCTACTTTGCTCCCCAGGCTGGCACGCCTCGGCCCAGCAGTGGAACCGACGAAGAGCAGATGTCGTTCGACAGCCCGGCCCAGTCGGCGCAGGCCGTTACTCCTGCGGTCCTCGCTACCCAATACGAGGAGGCGTATGACGGAGTGGGCGACGGGATGCCCAGTAGGACCGCGAGCAACGCTTTCGGGGCCTATCAGGCGCTTTTCCGCATCGACGGACGGCTTATGCTCCTGCTCATCGCCCTCGGGGTTCTCGGCTGCGTCAGAGGGAGGCGATCTCCGCGTGCGGCGGCCTCACTCTTCCTCGTCAGTGGTGTGGTCCTGCTGGTGGTTCCCCCGGCTGTCTCGTCCTTCGACATCCGCTACTCGATTCCGCCGATCAACCTGTTTGCTGCAAGTGCAGCCTTTGGGTTGGTCGTCTTACGTGGCGAGGTCGGTGCCCCGACGAGCAGTAAGCGCTGGGACTAGATCCACTTCCTATGATGCGGCGCGTGGACGACGGCAGGGTCCCCATCCTCTACATAGCCCCCTGGATCGATCTTGGCGGCTCCGACAAGGGAACGATCGATTGGTTCAAGCACATCGACCGCGAGCGCTGGGCGCCGTCGCTGATCACGACCCAGCCTTCCCCGAACCGCTGGGTCCACCACGTCGAGCCCTACGCGGAGGAGGTGTGGGACCTTCCGGACCTGATGCCGGGCGCGTCGTTTCCGCAGTTCATCCTCGGCTTCATCGAGACCCGTGGTGTCCGCGTCGTCCACATCATGAACTCGCGCTTGGCGTTTGACCTGTTGGCTGACATGACCTGCCTGCCGGAACCGCCGGCGGTGGTCGTGCAGCTGCACGCGGAGGAACCGAACCAGGCCGGCTACGTGCGCTACGTGACCCGGCGCTACGGCAACCTTGTCGACTCCTTCTCGGTCACCAGCGAGCACCTGAAGGAGATCGTGGGCGGCTACGAGATCCCGCCGAGCAAGATCGAGGTGATCCATTCCGGTGTGGACGCCGAGAGCGAGTTCAACCCCGAGCGGGTCGATCCCCTGGAGCTCGAGGGCAAGGGCGTCCCCCGCATCCTCTGGCCAGGCCGGCTGGTGGAGCAGAAGGACCCGATGTTGACGCTGGAGGTGCTCAGCCGCGCCCGGCAGAGCGCCGAGTTCGTCCTCGACTTCGTCGGCGACGGGCACCTGGCAGGTCCGTTACGCGCCCGCGCCGAGGAGCTCGGCATCTCCGAGGCGATTTGCTGGCATCCGCCGTCGCAGGAGATGGCCCGTTGGTACCGCAGCAGCGATCTGCTGCTGATGACCAGCGTCTACGAGGGCGTTCCCTACGTGATCTACGAGTCGCTGGCGATGGGCGTCCCCGTGGTTGCTCCGGCCCTACCCGGCAACCGAGAGTTCATGGATGCCGACAGCGGCGCTCTAGTCGATCCGCGTGACGACGCCGACGCATATGCGGAAGCGATCGTCTCGCTGCTGCGAGAAGAGGAGCGCCGGCGGCAGATGGGCGAACGGTCGCGCCGACGGATGCTGGAGGAGTTCTCGCTGGCGGAGATGGGCCGTCGACACGACGAGCTCTATGCGCGACTTCTGGCCAGGCGATCAGCGAGCAGTTATTGGCGCAACGAGGTCCTCCTCGGCGAAGCCGAACCCGGCGAGAAGACCGCCCCGGATCAACCAGACCAGCTGACGCTGCCCCGCGAGTCGCCGCCGGAGCGGACGATCGGAGTTGTCGTCCCCTGCTATCGACACGGCATCTTCCTCGACGAATGCATCGCCTCGATCAAGGCCCAGACGCTGCCGGCGGCACAGATCGTCGTCGTCGACGATGGCTCCGACGACCCCGAGACCGTGGAGGCCCTGCGGCGTCTGGATGACGATCCCGAGGTCGAGGTGCTGCGGCAGGGCGAGAACCGCGGCCCCAGTGCCGCCCGCAATCGCGGTCTCTCGAGACTGCAAACCAACTACTACCTGCCCATCGACGCCGACGACATGCTGTTGCCGGAGGCGCTCGTGCATCTCGTCTCGCGGCTGGAGGTGGCCCCCGAGGATGTTGGCTTTGTTTACCCCGATCTCCAGCACATCGGCAACCAGTCCGACTTCATGCGCTGTCCCGCGTTCAACCTCTGGCTGCTGATGCAGCAGAACTACTGTCCGGCGCCGGCGCTTTTCGACCGCCGTCTCTTCGCGGGGATGGGTGTCTGCTATCCGGAGGAGATCGTCGTCGGGCATGAGGACTGGGACCTGGTGCTCGAGCTGGCAGAACGTGGGGTACGCGGGATTCACGCCGACGGGCCAACCTTCCTGTATCGCAAGCAGGGCCTCAGCCGGGTCAACGCTGTCGACTTCGGCCCTGACTCGTTCTTCAAGACGATCGAAGCGCGACATCCCTACCTCTACCGCCGCCGAAGCGAAATCAAGAAGCGATGGTCTCCGGCGCTCAGCGTCGTGCTCATGGACGAGACGGACGCGGCCTGGAGTGCGGACGATCTTGGTGTCCTCGAAGCCCAAACCTGCTCGGACTTCGAGTTGCTGGGACCCCCAGCGCTCTCCGGCGCTCGCCCGGTGGAGGAGCAAGGTGACGCAGTTCTGTGGCTCCAGGCGGCGCTCGAGCGTGCACGGGGTCGCTGGGTGCTGCTCTTGCCTCGTAGCTGCGCCGGCGCGCTGGAGGACGTCTCCTTCGTCGAGCGCCTCATCCATGCATTCGTCGCCAACCCTGACGCCCCGACCGTCGCCCTGGCCGCGGCAACCGAACGTCGACATCTGTTCGTGCAGCTCAGCGCGGCGGAGCGCAACAGGGCAATTCCCGCCGCGGTGGCCTTCGAACGGCCGCCTTCGACCTCGTTGGCCGAGCTTTCGCTTGGCGTCGAGGACTCCCTGCTCGCCGACATCGTCGTCGGTCTGCAGGCACGTGGCCCCGTCCAGTGGCGGCTTGCTCCACCCGACTCGCTCGTTGGTGCTCCCTGGGGAGAGGAGGAGCAGCCGGGGGAAAGAGTCGGTGTGGCGCTGGACCCGAACCGACCCCGCGGTGGGGACGAATCAGAGGCGTTCGTGTTCGAGATGCTCGGGCACCAAACGCCTTTGCTGCCGGAGTTGACCCCCGGCACCGTGCGCCGCTGGAACGACCATGAAGAGTGGATCCCTCCCCGCACGAAGCAACTCTTTCGCCACCTCGATCCCGCAATGGGTTTCAGGGTGGTCACCGCAGACAAGGCTTCTCCACCCAGGTATGAACTGGAGAGGTGCCTTGGATCCGTGCATATCTTTCCCGCTCCGGGCCTGCGACGCCTCGTTCACGCGAACCACGGCTATGAGATGACCGACGAGCAGGGGATGCTCCCGAAGGGCCACTACGGGATGGGCTACCTCGAGCAACAGCCGCTGCCGCTGCTCGAGGGCCTCGAGCTTCGGCGTATGCCGGACACCGGCCAGGAGGTCCTGGTCGCTGGCCCCGACGATCCGCTCTCTTATGTGGCAGAACCGATCGAAGGCCTGGGTTTCGTGGAGCCGACGCCGATCCTGCCCCGCGCCCGCGACACCGTTCGCAAGGGCCCATGGCGACTCACCTCCCTTCGTCGCCATGCTGACGACGCCTGGTGTCACCGCTACTCGGTTTCATCACAGAGCGATTTGACCGATGGCCAGGTTCTCGGGTTCCTCCATCGCCACGAAAGCCCAGGACTCATAGCCTTGCGGCTGCGCGAAGACGGGCGGATGGTTTCTGACGTAATGGTTCCCCACCGCGCCCCACGGGACCCACGGAAGCTGTCTCGCTGGGCCGCAACCAGACTCAGAGGCAGGACGCCCGGCGGCGAGGATCTCAGCCTCACGGCACGGGCGCGACGCCTGATGCGCAGTCCGTCTTCCCGGCGAGTCTCCACGGACGAGGGCACGGTGATCGGCTGGCTACACCCCGAGCCTGCGCCCGGAACCAGTCTTCTCTTCAGCACCCTGCACCCGCTGACCGGGGATCAGCTGGTCACCACGAACCCAGAGGAGGCGGGTGTCCGGGGGTACCTCCTCGACGGTGTGTTGGGAGCGATCGTCACCGCCCCGGCCGATTGACGCCCCCGACCCCAGCCGCTCAGCCGCCAGCGCGTCCTAACCGTCCGCCGAAAACAGGTTCACAGAGACGATGCGGCGCATGCGGTACTGCTCGTAGGGGAGGGCGCCGCGCCAGCGGTTGTGGGACTCGGCGGAGACGAAGTAGGTCTCCGGGTCCTCCTTGAGCTCGGCGAGCGCGGCCTCGAGCTGGGCGTCGGTGAGGCCCATGCCGCTGGCGATGCGGCGGAGTTTCTCCAGGTGCTCCTCGGAGCCCCAGCCGGCAAGGACGTGGTCGACGGCGTGGATGGAGACGCCCCGCTGCTTGGCGAGGAGCTCGCGGGAGCGGTCCATGACCGGGTCGATCACCTCGAGGGGGACGTGCTCGAGGACGGAGATGGAGTAGATCGCGGCGAAGTCGTCGCCGACCTCGGTCTGCGGGGGGAAGTGTTCGCGGACGAAGGTGAGGTCGGGGTAGGCGCTGCGGAAGGTCTCGAATTCCCTCGGCCCGTTGCCGCTGCCGTCGTAGGCGTCGACGACGGTGACGTCGTATCCGATCCGCGAGAGGGCGCCGGCGACCAGCGGCTCGCCGGCGCCGATCTCCAGCAGCCGCGAGCCAACCGGGACGTTGCCGAGGATCGCCTTCAGCATCCAGCAGCGCTGCAGGTCCTTCATGTCGAAGTTGGCCCCCGCCAGCCCTGGCATGTTGTCGACGCTGTCGGCGAAGTCCTCGACGGTGCCATAGGAGACGGGGGGCAGCGGGAAGCTCTCCCCGTAGCGGTCGACCAAGGTCTTCAGCGGCGTGTCTTTGATCGTCCAGGCAGAGGCGTTCTCGCCGCCCGGCGGCGGCACCCGCCCCAGCACCTTGCTCGCTGCCTTGCGCACGGCGGGGGAGCCAACCGCCATCGCCCGCGCCCGCGCCGCCTGTTCCTTCAGCTTGCTCATGCCGCCTGCCCCGCCGGCGCGCTGATCAGCTCGCGGTAGAACTCGCCGAGGGCGGCGGCGTTGTCGCGCCAGCTCAGCTCCTCGAGGGCGAACCTGCGGGCCCCCTCGCCGAGCCTGTCGGCCAGCTCGCGGTCGCCGAGCAGGTCTTCGACCCGCGCCGTGATCTCGATTGCGTTGCCCTGCTCGAGCAAGAGTGCGTTCTCTCCGTGGGTCAGGTCGTGGCCGATGTTGCAGTGGGGCACGATAGTCGGGCGCCCCATCGCCAGGAACTCCGGCAGCTTCGAGGGCAGCCGGTAGCGGTTGAAGTCGTCGCAGGCGCCCGGCTGGACGAAGGCGTCGGCCAGCGCCAGGTAGTCGGGCACCTCGCGCCAGTCGATCCGGCCCAGCTCCAGCACCCCGTCGCTGACGGCGCGGAAGGCGCGTGGGTCGACGCCGCCGAACTCGCTGTGGCCGAGCCGCACCAGCCGCACCGGGTGGCCGCGCCGCCGCAGCAGCTGCACGGCGACGTAGAGGCTCATCATCTCGTGCTGGTTCGCGTAGTGGATGGTGCCGTGGTAGACGAGGACGAACTCCTCCGGCCGCAGCCCCAGC
>Ga0247802_1000026_pt1 | contig 7693 bp, 9 predicted proteins | sample UWRJS076202R6_FD_181017 | JGI IMG/M metagenome (GOLD analysis project Ga0247802, IMG submission 181017) | Soil microbial communities from Arlington Agricultural Research Station in Wisconsin, United States - UWRJ-S076-202R-6 | ecosystem: Environmental > Terrestrial > Soil > Agricultural land... | reverse complement strand
GGGCGCGTCCTGCACCGCCCCCGCCTCCGGCGCCCGCCGCTGGTGGCCGTTGATCAGGAAGGCGGCGAAAGCGAGCAGGAAGGCGAGGCCCATGATGTCGTTGCGCCCCTCCCCCGGCTGCGTTTCGATCATCACCCCGGAGTCGAGGACGATCGCCGCAGCGACAAGGGTCGCCGGCCCGACCTTGTACGGGCGGCCGATGCACCAGGCGGCAAGTAGGGCGATCGCCAGCCAGAAGAGGTTGATCAGCGGCGAGAGCCAGTCGCTCTTGAAGACGACGATGCCGGCCGCGTGGACCAGCTCCGAGCTCTGCGGGTAGAACCAGGCCGCCAGCCGCAGCGGGTCGGTGAAGTGGAGGTGGATGGTCGAGTGGGTCTGCGCCATCCAGGCGGCGAAGGGCATGTGGTACCAGGTGGTGTCGCCGCCGAACATGCCGAAGTCGAGGCTCGACTGCGAGGGGAACGACCACTCGGCGACGGTGAAGGAGGCGACCCCGATCGCGATCAGCAGGGCGATCGTTTCCACCGGCGGCGCCGCCACCTCGCGGCCGCGCCCGACCGACTTCGAGCGGCCGAGCCAGGCGGCGCCGAGCCCGACGGCGATGCAGCCGAGCACCACCCAGCCGATCCGCAGCAGGCTCAGCGTGCCGAGGATCTCCAGCGTCACGACCAGCAGCGCGACCGCGATGACCGCGTCGCCGAGCCGCGCCAGCGCGCCGGTGAATTCGGGCACGATCCACCGCCGCAGCCAGGAGCCGCCGAGGCCGAGCGCCGCGACGATGCCGATCACGGCGAGGCAGCCGACTATGTAGGAGCCGAAAGACGGTGCCACGAGGGCGGGGATGCTATTCGGCGCGCCCGGCGGGAACCGCCGCGGTATGCGCGGTATGCGCCGCTACGCGGCAGGGGCGGGGATGCTGCAGGCGACTCCGGTCCCTTTGAGGCCGCAGTAGCCGTTCGGGACCTTGTGCAGGTACTGCTGGTGGTAATCCTCGGCGTAGTAGAAGGGGCCGGCGGGCTCGATCCCGGTCGTCACCGGGTCCTTGCCGGCGGCCCGCAACGCCTGGTCGTAGGCGTCGCGCGCCGTCTCCGCCGTCGCCTTCTGGGCGTCGTTGGCGAAGTAGATGCCGGACCGGTACTGGGTGCCGACGTCGTTGCCCTGGCGCATCCCCTGGGTCGGGTCGTGCTCCTCGAAGAACACCTTCAGCAGATCGGCGTAGGAGACCTTCCGCGGGTCGAAGGCGACCAGCACCGCCTCGGCGTGACCGGTCTTCGCCGAGCAGACCTCCTCGTAGGTCGGGTTCGGGGTGGTCCCGTTCTGGTAGCCGACCGCCGTCGTGTAGACGCCGTCCATGTCCCAGAACAGCCGCTCGGCGCCCCAGAAGCAGCCGAGCGCGAAGTAGGCGACCTCGATCCCCTCCGGGAACGGCGGCTCCAGCGGCGTCCCCAGCACCGCGTGCGTCTTCGGCACCTCGAAGGGCCGCTCGCTGCGCCCCGGCAGCGCCTCGTCCGCAGCGACCATCTTCGTCTTCTCCGGCTGCATCATCTCCATCAGCTTTCCAAGTCTGTTCATCTCAGCCCGTTCCTCGTGGTGGCTTTCCACGAGAAACGTTACGCCCCAGATCTAACCGGCCGATTAACGAGGTAGCGTGCGCGCATGGGCTGTCTCGTCGTCTTGCTCGCCTTCCTCTCGCCGCGGCTGGCGCTGTTCGCGATCTTTCTCTTCTCCAACCTGCTGAGCCGCGCTTTCGACAGCTGGTTCATCCCCCTCCTCGGCTTCTTCCTGCTGCCCTGGACGACGCTCGCCTACGCGGTGATGTGGGCGAGCTCGAACCGCGTCTCCGGCTTCGAGTGGTTCATCGTCATCCTCGCTTTCGTGGTCGACCTGGGCTCCTACGCTCGCGGCAGCCGCGAGCGGGGCCGCGGCTAGCGGCCAAAGGTTTGAGATTCGTACCGGCCTGCTTGCCCCTGTCCAGACCGGCCATATAGTCGGACAGATGCGAGCGTCTACCAGTCGACGTCGGGTCTTCCTCATCGCCCTCACCGTGCTTACGGCCCTCTTGGCGGTGCCGGCGGCGGCTGCGGCCTGCGGCGAAGAATCCCCGCCGGTGATCACGAACCCGACGGTCACCCCCGCCTCGCTCCCCTGGAAAGGGGGCACGATCAGGATCGAAGTCGAAGTCGAAGTCGACTACGACTGCGGCGTCACGGTCTACGAGGAAGTCACCAACAACGAAGGCGGCTCCTTCCCCTCCGAGATGGGTGCGACCGAAGAGACCGTCAACCAGAAACGGAGGACCTACCGGGTCGAATTCGGCGCCCCTGCGAATTACCAGGAAGGGCCGGTCTACTACCAGGTCAACATCTCGGCCACCGACAGCGAGGGCGCCTCTGCAGAAACTGTCTTCGCCGGCGAAACCGAAGTGGCCGGGGCGCCGCAGTTCGACGAAGCCCCCTACGTCTCCAACGCGAAAGTCACCCCCAGCAGCCTCGCCACCGAAGGCGGCTGGGTCACGATCAGCGCCGACGTCAGCGACAACCGCAGCGTCAGCTACGTCTTCGCGAACATCCTGTTGCCGAACGAAACGCTGAAAGAAGTCCCACTGGAACCGGTCAGCTCCTCGCACTTCGTCGGCCACTACAAAGCTCCCGCTAACTACGGCACCGTCGCGCAGAAATACGCGGTCACCGTCTATGGCCAGGATGACATCGGACAGGAGAGCTACGAATCAGCTGGGACCTTCTCGGTCGCCGGCCGCCCTGGGCCCCTCTCGTTCGAAATTGAAAGAGGCGGCAGCATCGGCAATGTGACCGTGGGCCGCACGGCTACGCGCGCCATCACCGTGCATAACAGCGGCGGCAAATGGATCAAATCCTCGTTGACGCTCTCCGGCTCTTCCTGGTTCGTCCTCCGCAACGCCGTCGGGAGGAAGATCGAATTCACGATCGGCCCGAACGAAAGCCGTCGCTTCTGGCTGGAATTCACCCCGGCCTCGACGACGACGGCAACCGGCTCGCTGACGCTGGCGCGAGCTGACGGCTCCCAATCCCCGATCGTGCAGAGCCTCAGCGGCAAAGGCGTCCCGGCGGCTTCCTGAGATGCCCGCCGCCGCCCTCCACCGAGCCAAAGCGCCGCTCATCCTCTTGACCTTGCTCGCCGCACTGCTGCTGGCGGCACCGGCAACCGCGTCCGCCTGCGGCGAAAGCGCGCCGCCGCAGATCAAATCGGCGAACGTCAGCCCGAGCAGCCTCCCCTGGGAAGGCGGGACGATCGTCCTCACGGCCGAAGTCGAAAGCGACTGCGGCCTCGAGGTCTATGCGGAAGTGAATACCTCCGGCGGCCTGCAGTGGAGCTTCCAGCTGCTCGCCACCGAAAAGACCGTCAACGACGAACTGCAGGCGTTCAGGGGGGAAATCGGGACCCCGGCCAACTACGACGAACAGCCGTTCACCTACGAACTGACGATCCGCGCGCTCGACTCCACCGAAGGCAGCTCGGAAAAATTCGCAGGCGCCACCGAAGTCGCCGGCGCGCCGCAGTTCGACGAAGCGCCCTACGTCTCCAACGCCGCCGTCACCCCGAGCAGCCTCGCCACCGAAGGCGGCTGGGTCACGATCAGCGCCGACGTCAGCGACAACCGCAGCGTCAGCTACGCCTTCGCGAACATCATGTTCCCCGACGAAACGCTGAAAGAAGTCCCACTGGAACCGGTCAGCTCCTCGCACTTCGTCGGCCACTACAAAGCTCCCGCCAACTACGGCGCCGCCGCCCAGAAATACCCGGTGACGGTCTACGGACAGGACGACGCCGGCCAGCTGGGCTACGAAAGCGCCGGCGCCTTCTCGGTCGCCGGGCGCCCCGGTCCCCTCTCGCTCGAAATCGAACGGACCGGCAGCATCGGCAACGTCACGGTCGAGCGGACCGCCACCCGGGCGATCACCGTCCACAACAGCAGCCCGACCAAATGGATCAAAGCCTCGCTGGCGGTGACCGGCTCCTCCTGGTTCGCCCTGCGCAATGCGACCGCGGGCAGGATCGACTTCTCGATCGGCCCGAACACGTCGCGGCGCTTCTGGCTCGACGTCACTCCCGCCACGCCGGGCCCGGCAACCGGCTCACTCACCCTCACGCGTGCCGACGGCGCTCAGCCGCCGATCGTGCGGAGCCTGAGCGTCAAGGGCATCCCGCCCGCTTCGTAGTCAGGAAGGCGAGATCAGGGCGCGCTCGGGTAGGCGACCCGGATGTGGCGCTTCGAGAGGACGACGAACGGCAGCTCGGTGACCTTGCCGTCGTCGAGCGAGGTCACCGTGGCGTTGGTCAGCGGCACAAATTCGAATTCGCCGCGGTTGAGCGAGTCCGAGAAGCGGCTCTGGTAGCCGGCGGGCGGCAGGGTGAGATCGCCCTCGACCAGCTGGCGGTCGGTTTCGAACACGGCGCGCTCGACCCGGCGCCGCTTCTCCGACGTCTCGCCGACCTGGTTTTGAAGCACGTCCTCCATCTACGGAGTTTTCGGCAGTGCAAAGGGAGAACTTGAAGCCTGGACCTCGAGGAGCTCCTAACCGGCGTGTTCAGCCGCTTTCTCCCGCGCTTCCGACTTCTCCTCGAGGCTCATCGCGCCGGGGTGGCCGTCACCGGGCCAGGGCGAGAGAACCATCAGCATCCGGGCATCCGAACGGGCGACGATCGTGCGGCGCTCGCCCGGCTCGAACTCGAAGAGGTGGCCGCCACCGGCGCTGACGACATCGCCGTCCTGCAGCGTCACCTCCACGTCGCCCTCGACGACGAGAACCCGCGCCCGCTCGTGCACCTCGTGCTCCTGCATCTCCTCCCCACCGGGCAGATGCAGCAGAATCGTCCGCGCATCGTCTGCTGAGGCGAGGATCCGCGGCTGGTGCGGCTCCACGTCCACCGTCTTCAGGTCCCAACTCTCCATCTGCAGCCTCCTTGAACGAGTAAGTCTGCAGTTTCCCTACCCGTTCGGGAGGTTCATCATCCAAGACGATCGGGGTGCCCGGATTCGAACCGGGGACCTCCGCCACCCAAAGGCGGCGCGCTACCAGGCTGCGCCACACCCCGTCTGAGGCAAGTGTAGGTTCTGGGGGCGATGGCGGAGGTGCTTCCTTTCAAGGCGCTGCACTACGACCTCGGGAAGGTCGGCTCCCTGGATGCCGTCGCGGCGCCGCCCTATGACGTAATCGACGCGGCGCAGCGCAAGGCGCTGCTGGAGCGCTCGCCCTACAACGCGGTCGGGATCGACCTGCCGAAACCGTTCGACCCCGCCGACCCGGACAGCGTCCCCAAAGGTAATCGTGATCCCTACGCGGGGGCGGCGGCGCGGATCGAGAGCTGGCGCTCCGACGGCGCCCTGGTCCAGGACACCCAACTCTCACTGTGGGCGCTGACCCAGGACTACGTTGCCCCCGACGGCAACAGCTACAGCCGCAACGGGATCCTCGCCCGGGTCCGAGTCGAGGACTACGAGAGCGGCACCGTCCGCCCCCACGAGCGGACCCATCCCGGCCCACTCCTGGACCGGCTCGAGCTGACGCGCGCCACGGGCTACAACCTCTCCTCGATCTTCTCGCTCAGCACCGAGGACGCCTGGCCGCTGGTCGAGCCGACGCTCCCGGACCAGCCCTGGGGCGAGGCGCGCGACGAAGACGGCACCGTCAACCGGCTCTGGAAGGTCGACGACCCGGCGGTCCAGCAGGCGGTCACCGAGTGCCTTGCCGACGCCCAGCTGCTGATCGCCGACGGCCACCACCGCTACGAGACCGCCCGCGCCTTCCGCGACGAGATCGGCGGCGAGGGATCAGACAACGACAGCCCACATAACTACACCCTGATGTCGCTGACCGGCCTCGACGACCCCGGCCTCACCGTCTTCCCCACCCACCGCCTGCTCTCGGGCTTCGCCGAGGACCCCGAGAAGCAGCAGCGGCTCGGCAACGGCCTGCGGGAGCTGTTCGAGGTCGAGGAGATCGGCCGTGAGGAGATCGACCCGAACGGCACCGACGGCGTCGGCGTCTTCGGCCTCTACGACTCCTTCCACAAGCGCGCCTTCCGCCTGCGACTGAAGGACCTCGCCGGCCTCGACCGGCGGCTCGAGGGCAAACCCGAGGCCTACCGCAGGCTCGACTCGGCGATCCTCGAGACGCTCGTCCTCAAGGGCCTGGCGGGGATGAGCGACCACGACATCGACGAGCGCAACGGGCTCGAATACGCGAAGAGCGTGCCGGCTGCGCTGGCGATGGTCGACGAGGGCGGCTACGACGTCGCCTTCATCCAGCGGCCGGTGCCGGTCGAGCAGGTGAAGGCGGTGGCGGAAACCGAGGAGAACATGCCGCCGAAGAGCACCTACTTCTTCCCGAAGGTGATGACCGGCTTCGCCTTCAACCCGGTCGGCCGGGGGCGCTGAGCTTGCGGATCGTCGCCCGCCGCCGCGAGGGCTACGCCCACGAGGTCGAGCTCGAAGGCCACGACCTGCGCGTCGACGAGCCGACCGAGCACGGCGGCACCGACACCGGCCCGCGCCCGACCCAGCTGCTCGGAGCGAGCCTCGCCGGCTGCATCGCGATCACCGTCGAGATGTACGCGGAGCGCAAAGGCTGGGACGTCGGCCCGGTCGAGGTCGACGTCGAGATGTCCTACGAGGGGCCGGTGCCGACGAGCTTCGAGGTCGGGCTGAAGCTGCCCCCGCACCTCGACGCCGAGCAGAAGCGACGGCTGCTGGTCATCGCCACCAAGTGCCCGGTCCACAAGGTCCTCGCCGGGGAGGCGCACGTCAACGTCGTCGAGCGCCTGGAGGCCGGCTGATGGACCTCGGCCTCGCCGGCCGCGCCTGCGTCGTCACCGGCGCCAGCAGCGGCATCGGCCGCGAGACGGCGCTGCAGCTCTGCGCCGAGGGGGCGAAGGTGCTGCTGGTCGCGCGGGGCGAGGAGCGGCTGGCGGCGGCAACCGAGGAGGCGAAGCCGGCAGCGGAGCCGGTCGGCGGCGCGGCAGCGTCCCTCGTCCTCGATGTCACCGACGCGGACGCCGGCGAGCGGATACTGGCCGCGGCCGAGGAGGAATTCGGCGCCCTCGACGTGCTCGTCAACAACGCGGGCGCCGCCCAGTGGCGCGACCTCGACGACGTCCCGGACGAGGACTGGCGCGCCCAGTACGAGCTCAACGTGATGGCGCCGCTGCGGGCGATGCGGGCGGCGATCCCGCCGATGGCCGCCCGCGGCTGGGGCCGCGTCGTCAACGTCTGCTCGACCGCCGGCAAGCGGCCCTCGGCGGCGATGGCCGAGTACTCGGTCGCCAAGGCCGCCGAGCTCTCGCTCTCGCGCCTCTTCGCCGACCGCTACGCGAAGACCGGCGTCCTCGTCAATGCCGTCGCCCCCGGCCCGGTCGAAGCGGAGATGTGGATGGAGGAGGGCGGCCTGCTCGACCAATCGCTCGAGATGTCCGGCGCGAGCAACCGCAAGGAGGCGCTGGCCGAAGCCGGCTCAAAGCGCCCGATCGGCCGCCTCGCCCAAGCCGAGGAGATCGCCAGCGCGATCGTCTTCCTCTGCTCCGAGCGCGCCTCCTACGTCGCCGGCGCCGCCTGGTCCGTCGACGGCGGCACGGTGCAAGTGATCATCTGAGCGGCGTGTCGACTTTGTATGGCTATGCCTGACAAAGGCGACACCGACCTCGCTGACCTGCTTCT
>Ga0247802_1000025_pt1 | contig 7765 bp, 9 predicted proteins | sample UWRJS076202R6_FD_181017 | JGI IMG/M metagenome (GOLD analysis project Ga0247802, IMG submission 181017) | Soil microbial communities from Arlington Agricultural Research Station in Wisconsin, United States - UWRJ-S076-202R-6 | ecosystem: Environmental > Terrestrial > Soil > Agricultural land... | reverse complement strand
GCGCTATCACCTGGGCTACCTGCAGGTGACGGCGGCGAGCTCGTTCGGGTTCGGGATGCCGGCGCTGGTCGAGACGCAGTTCATGTTCGAGTCGGCGATCCAGCGCGTGCACGCGAACGCCGAGTTCCGGGTGCGATCGATCCTCGACAAGCTCGACGAGATCGAGTGCCGGCTGTTCCGCTCTTCCGAGGAGCTGTTCGCCAAGCGCGCCGGAGACCTCGAACCCAACCTGAGCCAGCCGGATGACGTCGAGCGCGAGCTCGTGCGGTGGGCCTGCCAGCTGGCGCAGATGCTCGGCGTCGCGCCCTACCCGTACAGCGAGCGGTTCAAGTCGCTCTCGAACATGGGCGGCCGGGCCGGCAACGTCGCTGTGCGGAGGTAGGCCGTGGGCCTGCTGCTCCTCACGTCCGCGCCGCCGGCGCCGCCAGCCCCGGCGCCGACGACCTCGAAGAAGTGCTGCGACCCCTGCACCGCGGGATGCGCCTGCGAGTGCCACGGGTTCACCAGCCCCGAGATGGCGGGCCGCGCGGGGCTGCGCCTCAGCAGGATGTGGGACCGCGCCAGGGACCTCAAGGCGCGCGCCGGGCTGCGGCCCTACCAGGTCACGATCGTGCGCGCGCGGGCCGCTGGGATGCGCCAGCGAGGTGATGGACCGACCGAGGTCACCGGGGAGTGGCCGATCCTGCCGGTTCCCAAGGTGGGGGACCTCACGGCCCTCAGCGAGATCCTGTCGGCCGACCAGCTCCGCGAGGTCGGGACGGTCGTGCTGTCGGAGATCTCGCTCCAGTACAGCGAGCACATGCTGCTCGGCCGGGGGCAGGACGGCGCGCCGATCCCCAACGGGGAGACCGTGTTCTATGAGATCGCGTACCTCGATGGGCACGGCCGGGTGACGGTGCGCCGGCGGTTCGTGAGGAGCTCGGCGCCGTACGCCAGGCCGGAAAGCGCCGAGTGGGTGATCAACCTGACGAGAGCGCCGTGGGACCGTGATGCAGCGGGCGTGCTGCGCTGATCACCCGAGGTCACCCCATCACACATGAACTCGGGATCCCCGAGTCGTAAAATACACGCAACCACACCAAACCAAAGGAGATTGACATGCGTTTCGCAATTCTACTGATGATCGTTTCTTCGTGCGCCGTTTCGCAACCGCAGTCCGATAGCACCAACACTGTCTCGCAGGACAGCATCGGTGCGTTTTGCAACGACGGATTGGGGCCTATCCAGTGCTATCCATCGGTGTTCGGACAGGGGGATTCGTATTGCGAATCGGCATGCCAGACCGCCGGGTACGGCACCGGCTACTGCCGGGACTACACAGCAGCAGACGTTACGTATTGTTACCAGCATTGCGTATGGTCGACGACCTTCAACACCTACACGGCGACGGACCCCAATCGCTGCGCCGGGGCCGTTGGGGGATGCGTGCCGATCTTCCCCACGGCATGCCTAGCCGGCGAGCGACCGTAACCATCCCCGAATAGGCGTATGCCCGGCGGATAGATCCGGGCATCTCCGCACTAGCCTTGCTGCATCGCATGCGCTAGTTTTCGCTCCAGCCTCTATTCGCGATCGGAACGCGTAACCACACCGGCTTGATCACCCGGGGCCTACGGGCCGTGGAGCGCGGGGCTATTTTTCCAAGTACCATCGCTGCATGGCCCTGGTGCTCAACAGCCGCGAGTTCGCCGCCTACCACGCCCGGCTCGCCGCCGAGTTCCGGCCCGCGGTCCTGCGGGGCGTGCACAGCGGCGCGCAGCGAGCGGTGGGCTACCTGGTGCAGCGCACGCGCGCGGCGCCGCCGGCGAACCCGGCCGGGGTGGGCCAGGGCGGCGCGGTCAACACCGGGGCCTTCATCCGGCGCTGGAAGGCCGTCCGCCTGCCCGACGGCGCCGAGCTGGTGAACGACTCGCCCTATGCCGGGATCGTCGACCCGGATGCCGAGTACGGCCGTCGGCCCGGCTCGAAGTTCCCGCCCAAGGCCGAGCTCATCGCCTGGATCAAGCGCCGGCTGCTCACCAGGCCCCCCCAGAAGCGCCGGAAGTTCGCGCCCAAGACGGGGGCCGATAAGGAGCGCGAGGACGCGCAGAAGGCGCGCGACAAGAAGGTCCGCGACTTCCTGCGCGACCACGACCGCGAACCCAAGCCGGAGCGAAAGCCGGCGCCGGCTGGCGGATCGGGCGGCAAGCGCCGGGCAGGGCCGAGCGCCGACCAGCTGGCCGAGCGGCTCTACTTCCCCATCGCCCGCGCCATCGCGCGCCGCGGCCTGCGCGCCCGCCGGATCTTGCACGACCCCCAGGCCAAGCGCGACATCATCGACTTCGTGAGGATCGATGTGCGGAGGGAGCTGCAGCGCGAGCTCGACAAGCGATGACCGACTGCGACGACGACCGGATACGACGCGAGATCCCGGAGTTCCCGGGCGGCGGCGTGCTGTCACCCGATCCAGAGTCCGGCACCCTGATCACCGAGGCGCTCGACCAGCAGCCCCGCACCGCGCGCGAGGAGTCGGACGTCCACACGGCGATCTGCCTGGGGCTCGCCGGCTACCTGATGACCCTGAGCTCGGCGATCGACGGGCGCTACATCGCGCTCTCGCGCGTCGTCGGGGACTGGGCGGACTACGACGACGGCCCGGTGCCGGCGCCGGCGGCCACCGTCGGCTCGATCGAGATGGGCACCTACAGCGAGCTCAGCCTCGGCGCGGCCATGCCCGAGAAGCTCGGCCCCGACGGAAAGGGCCGGCTCGTCACGCTCTCCAGCAACTCGATCTACGAGCTCGAGCAGCTCACCGTCACGGTGATGTGCGAGGACAAGATCCAGCGCGCCGGCGTGCGGCAGATGCTCGAGGCGGCGTTCGCCCCGGTCGACTGGATGGCCGGGTTCCGGCTCCGGCTGCCGCGCTACCACAACGCGATCGCCGAGTACCTGCTCGTCGGCGGCCAGCAGCCCGACGCCAGCGATACCGCCGGCACCTCGGTGTGGCCACTGGTCATGCGGCTCACCGCGCAATGCCCCGTCTACCACACGCGAGTCCTCCCCTTGGCTCGACCGATCGCGACCGGCACTATCAGCTCACGATAGGAGCTGAGCCATGGGTTTCGTCAGGCGATTTTCCAACATGCCGGGGACCGATGTGCTCTCGGAGATCGAGGGTATCGTCACCGTCGATCAGACACCGACCGGCCAGGTCTCCGGCATCTCCCAGGGCGTGGCGTGCCTGGTGGGCGAGTTCGCGGACGTCACACTCGGCGTCCAGGTCAGCGCCACCGGCGTGGTGACGACGTTCCCGCAGCCGACCGAGCTGTTCGGCGCGCAGGACCAGCTCAACCGGCTCGGCGGCTGGGACGAGACGATCGGCGAGTTCGGCGGCGATCACGGCAACGGCTACGTCGAGCTCTCGAGCAAGGCGTTCTCGAGGCTGGTCGTGGTGCCGATCAACCTCGCGAGCAGCCAGGGCGCGCGCGTCTGGCGGAAGCTGCCCACGAACACGAGCGCGACCGATCCGTCGCCCGTGGTGCCGATCGCGGGCACGACGGTACCGGCCGGGCGCGAGTTCAAGTCGGCGGCCAACCGCGTGCGCACCGCCAAGCAGGTGCAGTTCAGCTCCCTGCCCGAGTACAAGAGCGCGATCGACGGCGCGGCGACCTCGGCCGGCGCGGCGACGTTCCAGGCGTTCGTGTCGGCGGGCGGCGGGTTCTCGACGGTCACGCGGCCGGATGGGACGATCGGCGTGCAGATCGGCGACATCGTCGTGATCGGGGTGATCGGGGGCGCCGCTGGCCTGGGGGCGAATGCCGACACCTACCGCGTCCGGCTCGTCACGAATGACACGACGCTCTCGCTCGAGAAGATGGACGGCGCCAGCTTCGACTGGACCACCTCGACGAACCTCCCCTGGCGCATCCACACCGCCAGCACCGCGGACAGCGGCGGGGCATTCGCCGCCGCCAGCGCGGGCGGGTACCTGATCCCATGCCGGCCGCTCGACGCCACGATCAATGCCGCGACGTCGCTGATCCCCACGGTGATCCCGCCGGCGCTGAGCGCCACCTTTGCGGATCCGCTCTCGGGGCTCGCGCTGCGCACGGATCCCACGGTCGGGCTCGTCTTCACCGCCGCGATTCAGGCGCCCAACGCGGCGACCAACGCGACCCTGATCGCGCTCTACGCGAACGCGATCGATGCGCTGGTCGACGACGATCTCCCCGAGCGCGAGATCAACATCGTGTGGGCCGCGCGCATGTCGGTCGACGGCCTCATCCGCGCCAAGCTCGACAACCACGTCCTGGTCCAGAAGCTCTCAGGGGTGGGGCGGATCGCGCTCACCGCGCCGCCGCTCGACTCCACGACGTTCTCTACGATCACCGGGGACGCCACGCCGGGCGTGGGCGCGAGCCGCGCCGAGGAGCAGATCTACAACTGGCCCGGCGTGCAGATGTTCGTGCCGGCCGCCGTCGGGTTCAACGTGAAGGGCGCCGATGGCCTGCTCTACAAGACGGGCGTGGTCGACGTCCCCTCGACGAGCTGGAACGCGGCGATCCTGAGCCAGCTCGCCCCCGAGCGGAACCCGGGGCAGTCGAGCGATCCGGTGAAGACGATCATGTCCGCGGTGATCGGCCTCCAGCGTGGAGTGAGCGGTCTGGGAATCGACGAGTACAAGCGGCTCCTCGCCGTCGGGATCATGGCGCCGCGGAAGGATCGCAGCCTCGGGATGATCTTCCAGAGCGGCGTGACGACCTCGCTGATCCCCGGGCAGAAGGACATCAACCGCCGGCGCTACAGCTTCTACCTCGAGGACTCGATCGCCGCGTTCCTGGACCCCTTCGCCAAGGAGCCGATGTCCGAGGGCCTGAAAGATCGCATCGTCGGTGCGATCCATGACTTCCTCGGCGCCCAGATCGACGGCAATCGCGCCGCGGCCTATCGCGTGGACTCGCGGGGCGGCAACACGAAGGAGCTCTCGAACGCCGGGATCTACGTGGTGCGGTGGGATGTCGAGATGATCCCGATCGCCAAGACGATCGTGCAGGTGGCGGACGTCGGTCTCGGCGTGATCCAGCAGCAGGCCAGCGTCGGCAATGGCACGGTCACCGTCCAGACGTTCTGAGGAGGCCCACGTGTTCTTTTCCGCAGGAGACAGCAAGAGCGTCACGACCGCCGGAGCGACGGCGGCCGAGATCGCGCTCGACATGCAGCCGGGGCGGCAGTATCGGCTCACGGCGCGCGGGGCGGACCTGTGGTTCCGCGTGGTGGTCACCGGAGCCACCACGACCGCGGCCGCGGTGGTGCTTGGCGCCGGGAGCCACTTCCTGGCGAATGGGCGGACGTTCGACGTGGCGGCGATCGGCAAGGCGACCGACAACAGCGGGACGGTGAACCCCAACTTCCGAAGCCGCATCTCGATCATCCGCGACGCCGCGGTCGACGTGACCGGCGTGCTGAGCGAGATCCCCACCGTCCAGCCGGGCTGAGCCTTGCGGCGCCGAGCCGCCGGGCCGTAGCCTGATCACGAGCCGGGTCGTCCGGCCTACCGCGCCACACCACTCCACCGAGCAGGGATAGGGCGCGCATCTCGGGATGAGATCCCAGGTGCGCGCCCTTCGCCGTTTCACGAGGTCACCATGGCAGGCCCAGGTCGCGCAACAGGTCAGGACACCACGCTCTTCATCACGATCGACGGTAGCCCGGTCGACGAGATCACCGCGATCGCGAGCTTCGACATCACGTGGAAGTTCACGATCAAGTCGGAGGAGTACGTCGGCGAGACCACGCCGCGGAAGGACGACTTCTTCGAGGGGCTGAGCGGCCGCATCGAGTACCACGGCGAGACTACCGCCGGGCTCACCCTGATCCAGGCGATCCAGGCGCGCGCGCAGAACCGCGGCCTGAGCACGAAGATCGGCGTCAAGTCGACGATCCAGTTCCCCGACGGGGAACGCGCGCTGATCAACGTGCCGAACATGTTCTTCAGCGACATCCCCATGAACGTCCCGAGCCGCACCGACTACGTGAAGTTCACGCTGTCGTGGGAAGCCGAGAACGGCCGCATCGTCTCGCGCTGAGGTACCGACGCGCGCCGGCCGCGTGACGCCGGCAGGAGATCAGCATGGCAGGCAACGCACGATCACAGGCGGCCCCCCAGCGCGGGCCGCTCACCGACTCCGCTCCGCGGCACACCGTGATCACGGAGTTCGACATCCCGAACGACGCCGGCCCCGGCGGCGACAATCTCTGGAGCGAGACCACGAAAGACTTCGGTTCGATCAGGACCGTCGGCATGCGGCTGCTCACGCCGCTGGTCGAGAAGCACGCCACGGCCGCGTCCAAGGGCGATCCGCTCCAGCTGGCGTTCGAGCTCGCGCGGCGCGCGGTCGCCTACGTCAAGTCCGACGTGGGAGGCGCCGCGGAGCAGTTCGATCTCGCCGAGCAGGACGGCTCGGCCGCGGCGTGCTGGGCGCAGATGCACCCGCGGATCCGCGCGCTCGTCATGCAAGCGAACGCCATGATCGCGGTCCCGAACGAGCGGACCCAAGAAGCTTTTATGGCGAGCCGTCGGATTATTGTGGCCTAGGCAGACCGGCAGTCCCGATCGGACTGCTCTATGCCTACGAGTTCGCGCGGCAGTTTTCATCCACAGACGACTACGAGCGCCACCTGGACCGACTCCTCATGTACCTCGCGAAGTACGCCCACCAGGACGCCATCCGCCTCGAGCGCCAGCCGACGGTCAAGCTCAAGAAGTGGGCCGATCAGATCGAGCAGCTGATGAAAGAGGAGCAGGAGAACATGGAGCGAGGCAGGTAGCGCCATGGCCGAGACCGTTCTCCGCGAAAAGATCGTCGTCGACGGCGCAGAGGCCGCGACAGCCAAGCTGAACGTGATGGCCGTGGCCGCCGGGCGCGTGGCCGGCGCATTCAGCGGGATCAGCGGTGCTGCGGCGGCCCTCGGCGGCATCGCCGGGGTCTGGCAGGTCGCCGAGGCGATCCGCGACGTCGATCACCTGTACGCGGCGGTCAACCGCGTGGTGAACATGACCGGCATGGCGGCCGATCACGCCCACGCGATGTTCGACATGTTCGAGCTGTCGGGCGTGGAGATGGAATCGGCCGAGCGAATCATGACGTCCATGACCCGGTCCGCCGAGAAGATGTCCGACGGGTTCGGCGGCGTCGGTGCGCAGGCGCAGATGATCCAGGGGCTCATGCGGTCCGTCGGCGTGTCGATCAAGGCGGGCCCCGAGGAGCGCCTGTTCGCGATGTCCAAGGCGGCCCAGGCCGGGAAGCTGAACATCGACGAGCTGATCCGCGCGTTCATGATCCCGAGGAGCCAAGCATCTCAGATGATGAGCATGCTGAAGGCCGGGCCCGATCACCTGAAGGCGATCCAGAAGGAGACACTCGCCGGCGCCGACGTGATCGACGATCGCGCGCTGCAGACCTACCGCACGATGCTGCAGGCCCGCCGCGAGCTCAAGGATGCGTGGGGGGATCTCGTCGGCGTGTTCTACAAGAACCTGCTGCCGGGGGTGACCGCGATCCTGCAGGGCATCAAGAAGGGGTTTGACGACGTGATGCCGGTCGCCGACAAGATCGGCAAGGTCCTCAGCAAACACATGGAGGTCGTGGTCAAACTGACCAAGACGTACCTCGAGCTGTTGTTGGCCTCAAAGGCGATCAACATGTTCGCCGGACCCGAGAACCAGATGGGGGTATTCGGCCGTGGCAAACAGCTAGCCCAGGGGGCCATGGGCCTTCTGGGGAAG
>Ga0247802_1000023_pt1 | contig 7896 bp, 8 predicted proteins | sample UWRJS076202R6_FD_181017 | JGI IMG/M metagenome (GOLD analysis project Ga0247802, IMG submission 181017) | Soil microbial communities from Arlington Agricultural Research Station in Wisconsin, United States - UWRJ-S076-202R-6 | ecosystem: Environmental > Terrestrial > Soil > Agricultural land... | reverse complement strand
GCGAGGCGCTCGCCGCCGCCGAGCGGCCGGAGGAGGCGACGGATGAGTCGATGCTGGTCGAGGCAGCGGGCGGGACCGTGTTGATCCACCCGGTCGCCGAGCAGAACCTCAAGATCACGACCCCCCTGGACCTTCGCGTAGTCGAGCTAATGCTCGCTGAACGCTAAGGGAGTCGGGGGAGTGCCTCCCCGGACCCTCCCTCTGTTGTCCGGGGAGGTACTCCCCCGACTCAATCCCGCATCAGCACGTAGACGAGCAGCGCCGCGAAGCAGACCTGGGCCACCCCGAAGGCGGTGCCGAGGTTTTTCGCCCCGACCAGGAGGGCGATGACGGTGGCGGCGGCGAAGCCGAGCAGGAGGAGCGCGAGCTGACGGCTCATTCGGCGCGAAGTTTATGCTCGGCCCATGCTCACCGACTACCACCTGCACCCCGCCCGGACGAGGAGGGGACCACGTTCGAGCGCTACTTCACCGCCGAGAACGTCGAGCGCTACCTCGACGCCGCCGCGGCGGCGGGGATCGAGGAGCTCGGGGTCTCCGAGCACGTCTATCGCTTCCGGGCGGCGCTCGACCTCTGGCAGCACCCCCTCTGGATCGAGAACGCCGTCGACGACGTCGACGCCTACTGCGAGTTCGTCCGCGGCACGCCGCTGCGGCTGGGGATCGAGTGCGACTACATCCCCGGCGCCGAGGAGCGGATCGAGGCGCTGCTCGGGGCCCGGGACTTCGACTACGTCGTCGGCTCGGTCCACTTCATCGGCGACGGCGATGCGGCGATCGACCACAAAGGCTTCGACGTCTGGGAAGGCGACGGCGACCCTGACGAGATCTGGCGCCGCTACTTCGCGATGCTCGCCGCCGCCGCCCGCTCCGGTCTCTTCGACATCCTCGCCCACCCCGACCTGGTCAAGGTCTGGGGCCGGGCGACGCCGCTGCCCGACCGCGACCTGCGCGCCTTCTATGAGCCTGCGGTGGAAGCGATCGCCGAGAGCGGGATCGCGGTCGAGATCTCGACCGCCGGGATCCGCAAGCCGGTCGGCGAGCTCTACCCCTCCCGCCAGTTCGCCGAGATGTGTGTCGAGGCCGGCGCCGCCTTCGCCCTCTCCTCCGACGCCCACCTGCCCGAGCAGATCGGCTTCGAATACGAGCGCGCGGTGCGATTCATGGACGAGCTGGGGATAGGTGAGCTATGCGTCTTCGAGCAACGCCAGAGGAGCCTCGCGCCCCTGGGGAGCCGGGTCCGCTGACCGTGGTCGGCCTCGGCTACGACAGCCATCGCTTCGCCACCGGGCGGCCGCTGATCCTCGGCGGCGTGCGGATCGAGCACGACCAGGGCCTCGAAGGCCACTCCGACGCCGACGTCCTCACCCACGCGGTGATCGACGCCCTGCTCGGCGCCAACGGCGGCGGCGACATCGGCGAGATGTTTCCCGACGACGACCCCGCCTTCAAGGACGCCGACTCGATCGACCTCCTGCGCACCGTCGTCGGCACGATCGCCGGCCCGATCGTCAACATCGACGCGACGCTGATCTGCGAGCAGCCCCGCCTCGGCCCCTACAAGGCGGAAATGGAGCGGACACTGGCCGACGCCACTTCGGCCCGCGTCAGCGTCAAGGCGACCAGCAACGAGGGCATGGGCTTCGTCGGCCGCGGCGAGGGGATCGCCTGCATCGCCGTGGCAAGCGTCGAATCCGAATAGTCTTCCCGCTGATGTCGAACTCGCGTTTCGCTCCGGCAGCCGTACGCGGCTCCATCTCCGACCTCTCCTTCCAGGGCAAGGTCCTGCGCGAGGCCGGCATCCTCGAGCCGATGCGCCCCGACAAGGCGCTGAAGATCGGCAGCACCTTCCTGCGCTGGGGGGCCTCGCCGGCGACCGGGGTCGCCACCGCGGCGATCCACCACCCGCACGAGCTGGCGATCGTCGACGAACGCGGCGCCCTCAGCTGGCAGCGGCTGCACCTGCGCTCCAACGCCCTTGCCCACTCGCTGGCGAAGATGGGGATCGGCCCCGGCGACGGCGTCGGGGTGATGTGCCGCAACCACCGCGGCTTCATCGAGACGACGCTCGCCGCCGCCAAGATCGGCGCCAGCGCGCTCTACCTGAACACGATGTTCGCCGGCCCGCAGCTGGCCGAGGTGACCAAGCGCGAGGGTCCGAAGGCGCTCGTCTACGACGAGGAGTTCACGCAGCTGCTCTCCGAAGTCGACCCCTCGGTACAGCGCATCGTCGGCTGGTGCGACGGCGAGGGCTCCGAGCCGACCCTGGAGAGCCTGATCGAGGGGGGCGACGAGTCCGACCACAAGCCGCCGCCGGAGAAGCCGAAATTCGTCATCCTCACCTCCGGCACCACCGGCACCCCGAAGGGCGCCCAGCGCTCCAGCCCCGAAGGGCTGATGCCGATCGCCGCCCTGATCGACAAGATCCCCTTCCGCAGCCGGATGACGATGATGATCGCGGCGCCGCTCTTCCACTCCTGGGGCTTCTTCCACTTCGTGATCAGCCTGCCGACCGCCTCGACGATGGTGCTGCGCCGCAAGTTCGACCCCGAGGAGACGCTGAAGGCGATCGAGCAGAGCCGGGCCGACGTCCTCGGCGCGGTGCCGGTGATGATCCAGCGCATCCTCACCCTGCCCGACGAGGTGCTCGACCGCTACAGCCTGCCGAGCTTGAAGATCACCTCGCTCTCGGGTTCGGCGCTGCCGGGCGAGCTGGCGATCGCCTGGATGGACCGCTTCGGCGACAACGTCTACAACCTCTACGGCTCGACCGAGGTCGCCTACGCGACCGTCGCCACGCCGGAGGACCTGCGGGCCGCCCCCGGCACCGCCGGCAAGCCGCCGCGCGGGACCAAGATCCGCCTCTACGACGAGAACGGCAACGAGGTGCCGCGGGGCGAGGTCGGCCGCATCTTCGTCGGCAACGAGATGGCCTTCGAGGGCTACACCGGCGGCGGCGGCAAGGAGGTCATCGACGGCCTCTACTCCAGCGGCGACGTCGGCCACATCGACGAGAACGGGCGCCTCTTCATCGACGGCCGCGACGACGAGATGATCGTCTCCGGCGGCGAGAACGTCTTCCCGCGCGAGGTCGAGGACCTGCTTGCCGACCACCACGCGGTCGAGGAGGTGGCGGTGATCGGGGTCGAGGACGACGAGTTCGGCCAGCGGCTGAAGGCCTTCGTCGTCATCCGCAGCGGGGTGGAGGTCTCCGAACAGGACCTGGCCGCCCACGTCAAGGCGAACCTCGCCGGCTACAAGACCCCGCGCGAGGTCGAGTTCCTCGACGAGCTGCCGCGCAACGCGACCGGCAAGGTCCTGAAGCGAGACCTTCACGCTCGCGAGTCGCAAGCGTCTTCGTAGGCACCGGGGAGGGGTTCGCCGGACAACAGCGGGGAGGGTCCGGCGAACCCCTCCCCGGTGCCCTCCCAAGCCGCTCGCAAAATGCGGGCTCTCCGGTTTGGGGAAAGGGGGTTCACCTCCGATCTCGTTAGTAGGTTGCAGTGGATGAGCGAGCCGGCTAGGCAGCTGCAGCAGGTGGGTGAGGCGACGCGGGCGATGCGCGGCGTCGCCGACCAGGCGCTCGAGTGGGTGCGGGTCAGCGAGGAGCGCGTCGTCGCCGCCGAGAAGCGGGCCGACGAGGTCAAGGGGCAGGTGAAGGAGCGGGCGCTGTTGACGCTCCGCAAGGTCACCGCCGAGGCCCGCGAGAAGATCGCCGCCGAGCGCCAGGCGCGGACCGAGGCGGAGTCCCGGATCGCCGCCGCCGAGGCGGCGCGGGACCGGGCCGAGCGCAGCTTCGAGGAGCTGCAGCAGCGCTGGCAGCGCGAGCGCGAGGAGATCGTCGCCAAGACCTCTCGGGCGCGCGAGAGCGCCGAGCAGGCGGCGCGCGAGACGACGGCCGAAGCGGAAAACGCGGTCGCCGCGGCGCGGGCCGCGGCCGAGAAGACGATCGCCGACGAACGCACGGCGGCCGAGGAAGATTTCAAGGCGCGGCTGGAGGAGGCGCGGCAGCAGATCCAAACGGAGGCCGACAAACGGATCGCCGCCGCCGAGCAGCGCGCCGCCGACGCCGAGCGCGAAGCCGCCCAGTCGCACGAGGCGGCGGTGCGGCTGGAGACCGAGATCGAGCGCCGCGTCATGGAGGGGACCGAGGACGTGCGGCGCGAAGCCGAGGAGAGCGTCAAGCGCCTGCTCGAGAAAGTCGAGCGCGAGGCCGAGGAGGCCGCGCGCCGCCGCGCCGAGGACCAGCTGCGGATGGAGTCCGACCGGATCCGCGTCCAGGCGCAGAAGCGCGAGGAGCGGGTGCGGGAAGCGACCGAGGACGAGATCAAGGCCAGTGTCAGCAAAGCCCGGCGCGAGGCTGAAGCCGCCGCCGAGGAGACGGCGCCCGCCTGGCTGCGCGGCGAGTCCAAAGCATCAACCGCCGGCTACAGGACTTTTTGATCTAACCTCGCCTGCGCAATGCGCGAGGTGAGGATCAGGGACACGCTCAGCGGCGAGCTGCGCTCGCTCGACGCCGGCGACGACGTCGGGATATATGCCTGCGGCCCCACCGTCTACAGCCGCATCCACATCGGCAACGCCCGCCCCTTCGTCGTCTTCAGCCTCTTCGCCCGCTTCCTGCGCAGCGAGGGCTACCGGCCGAAGCTGGTCGTCAACGTCACCGACATCAACGACAAGATCTACGTTGCCGCCCGCGCCGCCGGCAAGCCGTCGGCCGAGTTCGCGGCGGAGATGAAGGACGCCTACTTCGAGGACACCGGCCGGCTCGGCGTCGGCCGGCCTGACTCCGAGCCGCTGGCCAGCGAGACCGTCGACGGGATCGTCTCCCTGATCGAGGAGCTGGTCGAATCCGGCCACGCCTACGAGTCCGGTGGCGACGTCTACTTCCGCGTCCGCAGCTTCGACCCCTACGGCAAGCTCTCCAACCGCCGCCCCGAGGACATGGACCAGGGCGAGGACGCCGGCAGCGCCTCCCTGAAGGAGGAGCGCCTCGACTTCGCCCTCTGGAAGGCCCACAAGCCCGACGAGGACACCAGCTGGGACTCCCCCTGGGGACCCGGCCGCCCCGCCTGGCACATCGAGTGCTCGGTGATGGCCGAGCAGGAGCTGGGCGCGACCTTTGCGATCCACGGCGGCGGCTCCGACCTCGTCTTCCCCCACCACGAGAACGAGATCGCCCAGTCGGAGTCCGCCGGCCGCCCTTTCGCCAAGGTCTGGATGCACAACGGGATGATCGAGACCAGCGACGCCAAGATGTCCAAATCCGAGGGCAACATCTTCCAGCTCTCCGAGGCGCTCGATCGCTACGGGCGCGAGGCGGTGGTCGCGTATCTGATCTCGGGCCACTACCGGCAGCCGTTGGCGTTTGGCGATGAGCAGATGGAGGAAGCGGTCGCGCGGGTCGAGCGGTTGCGGAACTTCTTTAGGGACAAGGGGCTGGGGGCGCCGGGGGAGGGGTCCCCAGACAAAAGCCGGGGAGTGTCTGGGGACCCCTCCCCCGGCGCCCAAGCCGGGCCGGTGCAGCGGCTCGAGGCGTTTCGGAGTGCTCTTGCTGATGACTTCAATACGCCCCGCGCGCTGGCTGAGGTCTTTGAGTTGGTGGGGGAAGCGAATCGCGGTGAGGTTGATGGGGGGGAGGCGGCTGAGGCGGTGGCGGAGATGCTGGAGCTGGTCGGCCTCAGCACCCTTACTCAGCCAGATCAGGGTGCTGAGGCCGACCCCGAAGCTCGGCAGCTGATGGAGGAACGGGAGGAGGCGCGGGCGGATAAGGACTTCGCCCGTGCCGATGAGCTGCGCGATCGGCTGGCGGAGATGGGGTGGGAGGTTCGGGACTCCGCCGAGGGCCCGCAACTGGTGGCACGAGGTTCGAGATGAGCGCAGCCGGTTCTAGGCACAGCGGGATGTGCAAAAAGTCGGCTGCGTTTCCTCGCGCCTGATGGCGAACCAGTTCATCTACGGGCGCCGGCCCGTTGCCGAGGCGGAGCGGGGGAGGCGGCGGGTCCATCGGGTCTGGAAGGCGCCGGAGACTCCGGGGGAGGAGCTGGAGCAGCTTTGCGGCTCGCCGGATCATCAGGGCGTTGTCGCCGAGGTGGATCCGTATCCGTACGGCGACGCGCGGGGGATGCTGCGGGAGGGGGCGCTGCTTGTGGCTTTGGATCAGGTTCAGGATCCGCGCAACCTCGGTGCGGTCTGTCGCTCGGCCGAGTTCGCCGGCGCCGCCGGAGTCGTCATCCCGGAGCGTCGGTCCGCTGCGATCACCCCCGCTACCTGCAAGGCGTCGGCAGGCGCCGTCGAGCACATAGAAGTGGCCCACGTCCGCAATCTCAGCGACTGGCTCTCGCAAGCCAAGGAGGCGGGCTTCTGGATCTGGGGTGCCGACGCGGAGGCCACCCAAACGCCATGGTCGACCGACCTGACCGGTTCCACCGTCCTGGTTTTAGGCGGCGAGGGCAAAGGCCTCCGCCCCCGCGTAGCCGATAGATGCGACGGGCTCATCGGGCTTCCTCAGGTGGGCAGGGTCAATTCTTTGAATGTGTCGGCAGCTGCCGCGGCCCTGCTTTTCGAGTCTCTCCGGCAGCGCTCCTAGCTGCTGAGGCGGTCACCCCCGCCCAACCCCTCCCTCTGCAACCCGATTTGCGAATCCGCAAATTGGGGGTTGACAGAACTCCGCAAACCGGTAAGAGTGCGCCTTGCAAATAAGGGTGAACCTCAACTTGAGGCTCACTTTGTAGAGGCGCCTGCCAGGGGAGGTAAGCGGCGCCACGACCCTTCAACAAGGAGAAGGATCTGTGGCTCTATCTACGCCCACGCAGGAATCGCCTTTGCCGGTTGCGCAGGGCACCGCGCGTGTCCCAGTCTCTAACCCTCAAGCTGAGCTTGACGATCATTATCTCGTCGCCTTGGCCAAGGACGGCCGCACCGACGCCTACGACATGATCGTCAAGCGGTACCGCGGCTTCGTCCGCCTCAAGGCCTCGTCCTACTTCCTCCTCGGGGGAGAGTCCGACGACCTGATCCAGGAGGGCCTGCTCGGCCTCTACAAGGCGATCCGCGACTACCGCACCGATCGCGAGTCGAGCTTCCGCAACTTCGCTGAGCTCTGCATCACCCGCCAGATCATCACCGCGGTCAAGACCGCGACCCGCAACAAGCACACGCCGCTGAACCAGTACGTCTCCTTCAGCCAGACTCCGGCCGCCGCCGGCGACTCGGAAACGACGCTGGACGAGATCCTGCCCGGGCCGAGCGTCCACGATCCCGTCAACCAGGTGATCGCCTCCGAAGAGCTGGAGAGCCTCGTCTCCTGCCTCTCGGGCGTCTCCGGGGTGCTCTCGGACCTGGAGAGCCGGGTGCTCTCGCTCTACCTCGACGGCCACTCCTACGAGCTGATCGCCGAGCGCCTCGAGTGCGACACGAAGACGGTGGACAACGCCTTGCAGCGGGTGAAGCGCAAGGTCGGCACGCACCTAGCCTCCCGCGAGGTCCCGCTCTAGGCGCTTCGCGGCAGGTCAGACAGCACGTACTGCAGTAGCTCGCGCCCGTGGTCGGAGGCGACGGCAACGTCGTCGGCCTTGACTCGGACCCGGTGCAGCGACTGCATCCGCAGGACGTCGCCGTCGCAGTGATGGTTGGGGAAGATCCCCGAGTAGGAGACGCCCAGGCGCTCGAGGTGGTCGGCGACCAGCGCGGTAGCCGGGCGCTCCAGCGGTAGGTCGATGTAGATCGCGTCGAGGTTGGCGTGGTGAAAGAGGTGATGGCGCTCGGCGCCGATCGCCTCCTCCAGATCGGCGCCGGGAGTGTGGACGGTGATCCGCGCCAGGTTGTGGTCGCCGTCGATCTCGACGTGCAGCTCGCTGCGCTCCTCCAGTTCGCATTCGGGCGGCGGCTCGGCCAG
>Ga0247802_1000022_pt1 | contig 8150 bp, 2 predicted proteins | sample UWRJS076202R6_FD_181017 | JGI IMG/M metagenome (GOLD analysis project Ga0247802, IMG submission 181017) | Soil microbial communities from Arlington Agricultural Research Station in Wisconsin, United States - UWRJ-S076-202R-6 | ecosystem: Environmental > Terrestrial > Soil > Agricultural land... | reverse complement strand
GACGACATGGCAAAGGCGCTCGAAAAGCTTCAGCGCCAGGGCGAGATCTTGGATCTGGAGAACTCGCTCAAGTTCGATCCGCTTACGAGGCAGATCGAACAGGCTGCGAACGCCATGAAGGAACTGCCCTTCGATGAGATCATGAAGGGCGTCAAGGGAGCCAAGGAAGACATCGCGCGCTACACCGATGAGGTGAAGCGCGCAAGTGATGCTGTCGAAAAGCAGAAGAAGGTCGTTGACGATCTGACGCGCAGTCGTGACGCGATCAGTGACCGCCTCGACAAGGAGCAGGACAAGCTTCAGGGCCTCAAAGACAAGTACGACGAAGTCAACGACGCAATCCAGGCGATCAACCAGTCGCTTGGAGATATGACTCGTGCGGCCGAGGATTCGATTCGTCGATCTGAAGCTGCGGCAAAGAAGATGAAGGGCAAGAAGACCTCCCTCACGCCGTCGGCGGAGAACTTCCGCAACGCAGCTGGCGGTAACTTCCCCGACGTTGGAGGTACAGGCAAGCTCGGTCGCGAGGGCGGCCTTGGCGACCAGTCCAAGCTGATTGATCAGTTCACAAAGGATCTTGCTGGGCAGACTGCAAAGATGCTCGGCGGGTTCGACATGTTCGGACCGCTCAAGAAGAAGTGGAAAGAGCTCAAGAACTGGTTCGCCGCCAACGTCATGCCGGTACTGTCGCCCATTGGAGACTTCTTCAAGCAGGCGATTGCTGGTATTGACTTAGGCGCACCATTCAAGACTCTGGACCTTGAGCCGATCAAGAAGTTCGGTCGCATCATTAAGGACGTACTGGATACGATCGTCGGATGGGGCAAGAGTCTCTGGAAGCTGTTTGGTCCGGAGATCATTCAGACGTTCTGGAACATCGTTGACGGTGCGAAGGAACTGTACAAGCAGGTCGCGCCCGAGCTGATCAAGTTCAAGGATCTGCTCAAGCCCACCGTGGACGCGATCGGCAACATCTGGACAGTCCTCAAGCCGATCATTGCAATCTTGGGTTCAGCGATTCTGTTGATCATCAAGGTTGTCTGGTCAATGCTGAACGACGCTATCGGCCCTGTCTTCAGTGCGATTGCAGGCATCCTCGCGGGTTTCATCCGGACTATCCGTGGTCTGATTGAGATCGTTGTCGGCATCCTTTCCGGAGACTGGAAGCTGGCTTGGCAGGGCGCCAAGGACGTTGTGTCCGGCATAGCCAAGGCTATCTGGTCGCTCCTTTCCGGAATGGTCAAAACTGTCTACGGTCTCATCAAGGGATTCGTGACAGGCATCTTCGACTTCTTCAAGTGGCTCTGGGATGAGCTGGTTGGTCACTCTGTCATTCCTGACATCGTGAACGGCATTGTTTTCTGGATCAAGAAGCTCGCCGCGATTCCGCAGTGGCTCTATGATCACCTGATGAAGCCGTGGGTTGACAGACTTCGCGGCTGGTGGTCGGGGTCGCTGAAGCCGTTCCTGCAGAACACTTTGGTAGGCGGCTTCAATACAGTCATTCACGGCTTGGGTAACCTGCCAGGCTGGCTGTATGCGCACTCGTTCAAGCCGATCTACGACAACCTGAAGAAGGTCTGGGACACATACCTTGGACCGAAGGCTCGTTCCATCAGGGACGGCATCAACACGATTCTGCACAGCTGGAATGCACTTCCCGGCTGGCTTTACACCAACGCTTTCAAGCCGATCTACGACCGGCTTAACAAGGTGTGGACTGATTACCTGAAGCCCCTGGGCAACAGGATGATCCGAGGCTTTGCTAACATCTTCAACGCTATCGGTAACGCTATCGTTAAGGGTGTCAACATTGGTATCGGAGCAATCAACAAGCTCATCGGTGGACTTAACTGGGTCGGCAGCCACGTCCCGGGACTTAGCTTCAGCATTGGCAAGATCGGAACGGCTGGATACAGTCCTTGGTCGCCTCCACAGTTTGCACGCGGAGGGGCGCTGCCCATGTCTGAAGTTGGGGCAGGGTTCAAGACAAATGGAGTTCGAGCAATCGTTGGAGAGGGATCTCATCACCCTGAGTTCGTGATCCCGACTGACCCGAAGTACCGCAGCCGTGCGGCGGGCCTTATGACTCAAGCTGCGAAGCAGATGGGCATCAGCCAGTTTGCCAAGGGCGGTGTTCTTGGTGACGTCTGGAACCACGTCAAGAAGACTGCAGGGTCGGTTGCGAGCACTGTTCGCCGAGGCGCTGTGAACGCGATCTTCAAGCCGATCAACAAGTTGGTCAACCCATTGATCAACAAGATCGACAACAAGATGCATCTTCAGGACATTGCTCGCTACGGCGTCAAGACTATCCAGAACTGGGCGTCTGGTATCGATAGCGCACTCCCGAAGGCAGGCGGGCCTGTTAACCCGGGACTGAAGGGTGCGCTCGACTTCGCCAAGTCTCAGGTTGGCAAGCCTTATGTCTGGGGTGCGGCCGGTCCTAACGGATACGACTGTTCAGGCTTCATGTCAGCAATCACCAACTACATTCAGGGCAAGAAGATCTACTCCCGTCGTGGTGCGACTGGAAACTTCCCCTGGGGAGGCTTCGCGCCTGGTGATGGCGCGTTCATGATTGGTTCTCGTCGAGGCAACCCCGGCCACATGGCCGGTACGCTGAACGGAGTCAATGTTGAGTCTCGCGGCGGTGAGGGCGTCGTCGTCGGCAAGCGCGCTCGTGGCGCACACGACAGCCTGTTTACTACGATTGCGCACCTGAAGGGATTCTACCGAGGCGGTCGACTGCCGAAGGGCGATGGTCCGTTCGACTTGTTGAACGCCAATGGTGGAGACTACATCGGGTCGAAGCTGGCCAAGAAGGTCATGCACAGCTTCGACTCCGGAGGCTGGCTTATGCCGGGAGTTTCGGCGACTCACAATGGCACCGGAGGGCCGGAACCGGTACTTACTTCGGGACAGTGGGCCGGAATTCTGCGGTTGGCCGATGCCTCCGCCACCGTTGGAGCACAATTACCGAAGTTGCTAAAGAGCGTGTCCGTGACCCGGCTGGACGCCGCTGCGGGCCGCGCTACCGTTCGGTTGTCCGGGTCGGAGCGTCGGGCCGCGCAAACAGTACAAGGTGGAAATACTACTGCCCGCGAGATACACTTCCACGGCGACTTGTCCTTCCCGAACGTCAAGAACGGCAACGACGCAGAGCGGTTCATTTCCAACCTTGAAGTTCTCGCGAGGGGTGCCTGATGGCAGGTGTGCTAGTACGCCAGTTCGGCTGGCAGAAGTCGAACAGTCCGTCGCTCCAGAAGTCAACTGCACTACTCAGCGACGGAGTGACTCGTGTTGTTGTCGTCGTCGACCAAAACCAGACTGGTGTTACTGGAGACGGCGGCGACAACACAGGTGTCCCCAAGGCGTATGTCTACACTTCGCCGAACGGAACCACCTGGACGCTCCGTGCTACGTTGACGATTTCGCAGCAGACTGGCAACCGGCCGATGGCTTCGATGTCCATCGACTCGGCGAACAACATTCACTTCGTCTGGCGAGACACCAATGGCGCGCTGCAGTTCGTTCTGTTCACCTTCGGTGCTGGTCCGACGTATACTGCAGGTTCGACCGTTCAGGTCGCCGCTGCGCCTCCCACGAACGAGCAGTTTGTCCGAGTGGACATCGACGTTCTGGGAACCTCAACGCGGTCGGTGGTCGCGGCGTACTACAACAGGTCTGTGGCTACCAAGTCGTATCGGATGAAGTGCTACATCCGTAACGCTGGTTCTACTTGGACCAACATTGTCGATGACCTGATCAAGTCGGGCGACCAGCGCCTCACGTACACAGATGACTTCGGCCTCGCGTGCGATCAGACAGCTATTGCTGCCGACAACCTGAGCACGTTCTGTATTGCGATCCAGAGACGTGACACTGCAGGTACAGACTACGGTGACATCGTCACTGTATACAGGGTAAACATTGCTACGCCTGCTGTGACCGCTACAACGGTGTCGCCTGTTGGAGCACTGAATACTGGACTTGGTTCAGGCTACAGGGTTTATCGAGTCTTCAACACCGCGACCGATACTTACGTCGTTGCAGCGGCGGTTGGTGCTGTTCAACCTGCAAAGGGATTCATCTACAAGTTTTCATACAACAGGGTTACCCCTGGCTATACGACGATCGTTCCCCCGACTCTGTCCGGGGATATGATTCCGAACAAGCCTTACAGCTTGAGTCAGTACGTCACCGGTGGATTCGATCGTACTTCAGATCCGATCAACTGGATCGACATGGCCTATGCACAGGATCGCGTTTTGTTCATCGGACACAACGAGATCTTCAGCGTTTCTGCCGTGGCGAAGATCGCTGGCTCAACTGCTACATGGTCTGTGAACAAGCCGTGGGACGGCTCCTATCAGCCGAGTTCGGTTCCGCCGAAGCAGGTCTGGGCCGGTACGCCTCGAAACTACAGTACTCAGGTTTTGCCAGTCATTATCAGCTACACGAATACCAGCACGACAAATGCTTACCGCCTGGAATACCGCGAGAAGCTGACGCCTTCAGTTCCTACTGTTACTGCGCCCGGCGTGGGAAGTACGGTAAGCACTGACTTGCCTACCCTTTCGGCGAAACTGAAGTGGCCCGAAAACTCGGCGCAGCTCCGCGTGAAGGCTCAGTGGCAGCTGGCTACTGATGCAGGTTTCACCACGAACCTCAGGACGGTGACCGAGGGCGAGCTGGACTACGTTTCAGTCGACAACACGAATGCGCCTGCAACAAACAACGTCGTTAACAGCGAAGTTACACCGGCTCTGTCGGAGTTGTTCCAGACGACGTGGTACATCAGGGCTCGCGAGATTGACGAGTGGGGAGCGATGGGCTCCTACTCGACAGCGAACAACTTCCTCGTCACTCACCCGCCGGTAGGTGCGAACCTGTACCCCAACAGCCAGGCGCTATTCGTCTACGGAACTGGTGACATTACCTTCAGCTGGGTGTTCACCGACCCGTCGCCCACTGATGTTCAGACTGCATACCGAGTCCTGGTCGAGGACAACGATCTCAACACAGTCATTGTTGACTCTGGCAAGATTGCATCCGCCGTTCCCTCCGGTGTCGTAAATATCCCAGTAGGCGGCAAAGACATCAACCTCAGGTGGAGGTTGACACTTTGGGACAGTGATGACGTAGCCGGGCCGCAGTCCTCTGCGCAGCTCTTCTCGGTTACCGACTCGCCCACACCCACGATCACTACCCCTGCAAGTGCAGCGGTTTTGACGACCGCCATTCCAGTTATCAGCTGGACGCCGGGTCTTGGTGGAGTCAAGTACCAGAAGTCATTCCGTGTCATTATCAGTCAGGGCTCGAATACTGTCTACACAACGGGCTGGGTTTCGAGTGCACTGACGACGATCACGGTTCCAGTTGGATACCTGATGAACAGCAGTTCGTACACCATCACAGTGTACGTTCGAGACAACTACGACCTCGAGGGCCAGGTTTCGATCCCGGTCAGCACCTCGTGGACACCGCCAGCGTCTCGTTCGCTTGCTGGAGTCAACCTGTCCGAGTTTGCCAAGCGTGGATTCGTCTGGGTCACATTCGATCCGACCGGTGCTGACACTGACTTTGCTGGGTTCGTCATCTACAGACGGCAGTATGGCGAGTCAACTTGGACCTCGGTTGCTACGTCAACAAAGCTCACCGACATCGTCGGAATTCAGGATTATCTGGTTGGGTCTGGTGTGACTTACGAGTACGCTATGACTCAGTTAGTTGATAGGTTCGGTGACATCGTTGAGTCAACGATCGTCGAGGCGAGCAAGATTACCGTTACGCCTCGCGCCGAAGGTTACTGGCTTCTGGATCTTGTTGATTCTGCTGACTCTATTCCACTGTACAACGTTACGGCGGAAGAGTTCACCGAGGAATACGAGCAGGAGACCTACCACGTCATCGGACGAGGTCGGCACGTTGACTACGGCGATCGACTCGGATACAGCGGTTCTATGAGCGCACAGCTTCGCGACAGGTTCTTGAACGGCGTTCAGAAGATCAATTACGCCACCAACCCTTCATTGACTTATGTCAACCCTGGTCCAACTCCCAACGGGTGGGCCGTCACTACTACTGGCACGGTTGGAACGATCACCGAGGAGCAGGTACAGACTCGAGACGCTTCGCCCGCAGGTCGGCTGAATGCATATCGAGTCACCGCAGGTGGACTTGGGTCTGCTGCTACTGACACTGTCCTGGTTAGCCAGTTGATTCTTCTTGACGGTGCGATTCTGACTGGCGATACCTGCACGTTCTCAATCTGGGTCAACGATGTCGACGGAGATCTTTCTGGCAAGCGACTGGAGATTGGTATCCGCTGGGAGACGGCGGCCAACGCTCTGGTTACCGACTCGTTCACGCAGTCTCCGGCCGTTGTTGAGACCTACTCGAACAGTAACGTGAACAGCCCCGACTATGGCAACGGAGCTGCTATAGTGGGGCATTGGGATAGGTACTCGGTGTCAGCTACCAGGCCAGCAACGGCCACACAGGCACGGGTGCGTATTCAGATGGAGGGAATTGGTTCAGGTACAACCGCAGCCAAAAAGCTTGTCGTGACGGGAGCCCAGTTCGAGAAGGGCTCGCTGACCAACTACTTCGACGGCGCGGCCATCGGTAGCAACTGGATCGGGCCTGAAGAGCTTGGAACGAGCGAGACTTCAGGTTACTACAAGGCTCGAAACCAGCGCACCGACCTGGAAGCAATGAAGAGCAAGCGCCAGTCGATTTACCTGCGGTCGCCATTCGGGGACATTTGGCAGGTGGCTCCTGGTAACATCGGCGTCTCCAGAATCGCTGGCACTGGACAGACGGAGTTCACCGACGTTACCATCCCCTACGAGGAGGTCGCGTTCTAAATGGGACTCACCACAGACAGAAACGATCCTGACCTTGGTCACGGTCCGGACGAGACTCCTGTGCCGATGAACAGGAAGTATCTTGTTCTTTCGGAGATGGAGCTCAAGGCCGGATTCGTGAGGCCCCTCAGGCTTCAGTACCAGCACACCACCTGCGGCGGTGTGACTTCCATGTCCCTCGGTATCGCTGAGACGTATGCAGCTCGTCCGGAGTTCTACGGGAGCACGTACTGCACTACCTGTTCTATGCACCGGCCGGTGGGCGCGGACGGAGAGTTCGTCTGGCTCGAGAACGGCAAGGCGACTGATCTGAAGGTTGGCGTGTAGTACATGGCTATTTACTCCAAGGTCGATCCTGACGTTCTCGAAGCAATTCTTGCTGGTTCTACCAGAATTACAAGGCGTCTTGAGATCATGGAGTCTGATGGCACTACCGTCTGGTTGCCGTCCGAGGAGACTCCACGGATGATTGACGGCTCGGTTACCGTTGACTACTCGCGGGCAGAGAGGCGAGCCGTCGATATTACTCTGGACAACTCGGACGGCACCCTTGTGCATGATCCAAGTGGGTTCTGGTACGACAAGGTGCTTCGGGTGTACCGGGGAATCGAGTTCCCGAACCTCAAGCGACAGCCTTCCATTCTCATCATCGAAGACGGTGCGACGTTCCTGTCGGCAGTCCCATTGCTTCGGAACCTGGGATACGTTGACGTTACTGTCAATACGTCTGTTACTACAGTCGATGCGATGTACGGGTACGACATCATCGTCTCAAACGCCTCGACTGGGTCGACATCGAAGGCTGCGCTTCTGGCGAGTGCATACGCTTCGGGCTACCAGATCATGACGATGGGCCTTAACTCGACCGAGGCGCATATTCCTCTGATCGCATCCACGGTTGCCAAGAGCGACAGCGCGACATGGACTGTCAACAGGTACACGGGCGATGACAACTACCTGAAGGACAGCTGGACTGACTTCTCTATGGCACTGGTGACAAACACTGGACGCCTGCCGATTACGATAACAGCTGGTACAAAGATCGTCGGCACTTGGACAAACGCTGGAAACCCTGGCTACACAGCCTTGTTGCAGGAGAACACGCGCGGCGCGAGGTGGTTCCACTTCCAGCCGCCGCCGTGGCCTGTGAACAACACGAACTTCAGAGCGCTCATGAAGAACGCTCTGGTTTGGCTGTACGGATACAACGATCTGCGTAAGTATGAAGTTCAGGTCGGCGAGTTCATGATCGACCAGATTGACGAGGACTACTTCCCT
>Ga0247802_1000020_pt1 | contig 8635 bp, 16 predicted proteins | sample UWRJS076202R6_FD_181017 | JGI IMG/M metagenome (GOLD analysis project Ga0247802, IMG submission 181017) | Soil microbial communities from Arlington Agricultural Research Station in Wisconsin, United States - UWRJ-S076-202R-6 | ecosystem: Environmental > Terrestrial > Soil > Agricultural land... | reverse complement strand
GTGGGTCATCGCGTAGCGCTGGGCCTGGCGCTCGACCGCGGCGGCGGCGCAGCGCGTCTTGAGCTCGAGGACGACGGTCACGGTCGTCTGTGCGTTCATGCAATGCCGCACTTGGAGGTCGTAACGACCCGACGACGAGATGACCTCGCGGTCGATGTGGAACCGGCTGCTGTGCGGGTGGCCTAGCACGCTCGCTACCTGGTCCTGCAGGTCCGCCTCGCTCCTCACCCGGTAGCGGTGGGAGGTGAGGGCTCGGCGGAGGAGCGCCAGGGTGTCGGCGATGGCCGGGGTCACGGTCTCCGGTTATACCGACGCCACGGCTGAATTGTCAACGCCTCAGAGGAGCACGCCCTGCGCGAGCCGACGCACCGCGATCTCGCAGTAGCGCTCCTCGCGCTCGATGCCGATCGCGCGACGACCGAGTTGCTTGGCGGCGACCAGCGTGGTTCCGCTGCCCATGAACGGATCGAGCACCGTCTCGCCTGTCCGCGACGCCAGGTCGACGATCCACGTAATCCAGCCGATCGGCTTCGGGCATGGGTGGCCATTGGGTTTGACGGCCTCGGTGCTCTTGAGCACCGTGTGGCGAGAGCCCTTCTGAAGATCCGGCGCGCCTCCATACATGAGACATGGCCAGAAGTTCGTGAACCCCCAGCAGGTGCGCCCGCAGCCCGATGGTAGATAAATCCCTCCCACGCACGCTGGCTCTGGAAAAGCGCCGATCTTTCCACCCGCAACGAAGACGGCGCCGCGACCGTTTGTGATGGCGAGTGCCGTGCTGATCGCCGGAACAACAATCGTCCTAAGATTCTCATCGGTGTCGTCGTATGACACGTACCCCTGTTTCACGAGGTGATGGCCGTCATGCCGAAGTGCCGTGCCTTGATGATCCCCAAGGCCAATGCCGTACGGCGGGTCAGTCACGGTCACGTCAGCGGCAATGCCGGGCAGCACCGCGCGGCAATCGCCGCAGTAGATCGTAATCCCGTCGGCCTCGTAATACGGCGTCACGGGCACCTCGTCGGCACCCAGCCGCGCTTCCCGCCCAGGTTCGCCGCCGCTCCCTTCCGCTCCAGCAGGCCCAGCACCTCCTTCACCTCGTTGCGAGCGATGCCCAGCCCGGTCGCCATCTCGCCGGCCATCGGTGACCGCGAGTAGACCTCGTGGTAGCGGTAGAGCCAGACGAAGGCGCGGTACTCCTGGGGCGTGAGCTCGACCGTCTCGGGCCGCAGGTCCGAGGCTGGCTGGCCCGGCTTGCGGGGCATGAGCTTGGCGACCCAGCGCCTGCCCTCCTCGTCGTCCTCGTCGTACCAGCCCGCCAGCAGCTCGGCCTGGACCGCGGCGCGCTGGTCGTCGAGCGCCGGGTGCGGAGGGACGGCGCCGAGCGCGTCGTACAGGTCCCCCTTGGGGAAGGGTCGGCCGCTGCGGAAGTCGTGGTAGGTGCCGCACAGCACGTCCAGCACGATCCGGGCGAGCGCTGCGCGGGCCGGCTCGATCTGCAGGTCGGTAGCGATGGTCAGCAGGCCCTGGATCCGCTGATAGAGCTTGCCGGTGGCGGCGCCCAGCTTGGAGGCGACGTGGTCGGTCACAGCGCTGTCCCTGCCGCCTGCGCGGCGATGCGGACCAGCCACGCACCGGCCTCGCTCTCGGTGATGAGCGGCGGCCTCGCGAATAACCGGTGGCCGTGCGCGGCGAGCCAAAGTTCCTCTGGCGCCAAGCCGCCGCGCTCGCTGAGCCGCTCCAGCGTCTGGCCATGGTTGCGCTCGGCTTGCGCGCGCCACGGCTCGACCAGCGACCACGGCAGATCGGCCGGCCATCGATCGCGCTCGGCTTGCGGCAGACGGCTCTGCCCACGCAGCACGCGGAACCTGCGCTCGGCGGTCACAACCCGGTCCTGACCAGCGCCCGCGCCTTGTAGTGTTTGCTGCGCTCGATCTCGCGGACCCGCCCGATGCATCGCGCCCGGCCGGCCTCGGTGCAAGCGCGGACCATCTCGTCGCCGATGAGCACCGCCGCGCTCTCGGTCCCCTCGACGACCGCCATGCCGATGTCGGGCTCGCCGGAGAGCTCCTTGTCCTTGATGACGACCAGCCAGAGCTTCATGGTGCCTCTCGTTGGCAGCCGATGATCTTCGCGCAGCAGATGGCCGGATTGGTCGCGATGAAGTAGGTCTCTCCGACGAACTGATACGGTGTTCGTCGCGGCTTCGTCGACGGGTCAAATGCTACGGCACCGTCGAGCATAACGACCGCATGCGTGCGTCTCTCGAAGTTCTCGCTGATCACCGCCGCGATCCAGTAGCCCTGACCTGACGCCCAGTTCCGGGGCGCGTCGTATGGATCGTACCAGTCGAACTCGGACTCCACAGGTCCACGGGGCAGCGGGTTCTTGTAGTAGGTCGTACTTCGCGCCTGTAAAGCCCAGCCGGTCGAGCGGAGCCAGTCATTGAGCGCGGTCATCCAGTAGACGCGAGCTGGCGGGCCGGTCACCGTGCCGTCGGAATCCCGTGGCGCAACGAGCCATTCTCCGGCGACGAAGTGTGGCACGTCCTCATATGGCAGCTCGAGGATGCTGGCCACACAGCATTTGAAGCAGTCGCCAGGCACATGGCTATCGTCGGAGCGACCAGTCCCGGGCGAGACGATGCGCTGAACAATCTGGATCATCGCTGGCACCCCACGGTCTGGTAGTCGACGACGATCGGCCGAGTCCCGTTGGTGCAGTAGATCCGCCCGCCGATCCGCCAGGAGGGCTGCACGCTCCGCTCCGGGTGCTGCCAGGTGCCGTCCCATTCCTCGATCCCGGCCGGTCCCGAGGGGTGCGGCCAGCAGGTGAACGAGCCGTCCCGGCGGACGCCGGTGCGCAGGTCCAGATCCCATGGACAGCGGGCACGGATCGGACGAACAGCGGCGGCGCAGCAGAGGATCGCGAGCGTCGCGATCGCGGCGAGCAGCTCGGTGAACGTCACAGCACTCGCTCCCCGCAGACCGTCGCGCCGAACCCGCTCCTCATGATCTCGGCGAGGACCGTCCGATGGCAGTACCTCGCGTCGGTGCAATAGCAGCAGAACGTGACCTCGCCGGCCTTGAGCAGCAGGAAGTCCAGCAGTCGCCCCCACGCTGGGAAGTTGCCGCGGTAGCTCGCGCGCATCTCGGCGGTGTAGCCCTCGACGTAGGCCGGCCAGAGCGGCTCGATCGGGTCACCGTGCCGGCGCGCGGCGAGGACGGGGCCGAGCAGCTTCCAACTCGGGGCAAATGCGATGCCGTCTGGCCCGGCGCTCTTGCGGGTGATGTCCAGCCGATCGTCACCGCGATAGGCGATGCGGGCGGTGTAGATGCCGGTCACAGCGGCCTCGCATGCATCGGCAGCGCCCTCGGGGCTGCGTCCTCGGGGAGGTCACCGGCGTGCGCCGGGCAGAAGTCCAGCGAGCGCGACGGTCCGCCGCGGCGCGGGTTCGGCGTCACCACGCCGTGGACCCAGCCCTGCTTGGCAGCCTCGCGGCGGGTGATGTCAGCACGCGTCTCGCCGAGGTTGATGCTCTCCCCGCACCTCTGGTGATCGCAGAACAGTTCGTAGTGCTGGCGCGCGCTCATGGCGTCAGCCCACAGCGCCGGAGGGTGACGCGATGGAATTCCTCGGCCGTGTAGCGTCGCCAGGCTGCGCTCTCGATGAACACGCCGGCCCCGTCGAATTCCGGGCTGTCATCGAGTCGGCGGTCCACCTCGTACAGCCAGACGCCAGCGACGAACCCGACGTCGAGGATCTCGCGCGAGCATTGCCAGCAGCCCGGCCCATCGCAGGCCACCACGCTGCCATCGGTCGCGAGTTCCACGTGCACAAGCTCGCTCGGTCCCCCGTACCGCGGCCATCCGGCCCGACGGATTGCCCTGACCTCGGCGTGCACGCACCGCTGACCGCAGGTCCCGGCGCAGACTGATCGGCCCGGACATGGCGCGCCGGATGGCGGTCCGTTGAAGCCCTCCCCCTCGAAGATTGGCAGACCGCAGCTCGTCGCAAAGACCACCACGCCCCGCTTGCTACGGCAGGGGGATTTCGCCGCCAGCTCGAGGGCGCGCTTGATGACACTCTCGGGTGGTTCCCTCATGCTGCCTCCGCGATCTGCGCTTCGATCTCGCGCACTTTCTTCTCCGACTTGATCCGCCAGAAGCCCTGCCACCCGCGCATCGGCACCGGCCGGGCGAGCACCCGCACGTCCGCCAGCAGGTAGCCGTACAGACCGAAGAACCATCGGCGCTGCTCGCCCAGATCCACGAGCTCGCCGGTGTGCGCGTCCCGGGCATCCACGCCGTTGTCCTGCAGCACCACGCACCGGGTGACACGAGCGGTGGCGATCACCGCGCTGGTGATGCGAGAGAGGCGGTACCATGCCGGCCAGGTAACCTCCTTCTCCAAGATCCATCCGCCGGCCTCCCAGCCAGGTCGCCAAAGCTCTGGTGCGATCTGCCGGATGCGGTTGTAGACCAACTCATCTACCTCACGCCCGGCATGCAGCGCGAATCGCTCGCCGAAGCTCGCGCGCGAGATGATCGGCAGTGGCCTGTTCTCGATGGGTTTCAGTCCGGCGGCGACTGGACCTGTCCAGGGAGGGGTCAGGGTCAGGGCGCGCATCGCGGAATCCCGTTGTGGACGCGGCCGTCGAAGACTGGCAGATGGACCTTGCGGTTGCCTTCATGCAGCTGCTTGAGGTGGAACGTCACTCCGTGGCGCGCGGCTGCCTCGCGCGCGGTGCGGACCCAGTCCGGCTGTGCCGGGCGCCGTTTCCTGGGGTCCTGGTGACTCTCATCGCCGATTATCAGCCAGTGCACGGGGTTCGGGATGGTGACCGCGTACCGTACACCATCAGATACGAGCGCTTCGCGGCGCAGTACCGCGTCCCAGTCCTCAGCGGTGATGTGCTCGAGGAGTGGCTCTCCACTCACGAACCGAACCACCGCTGGGATCTCGCGAAGCCTTGCGATGCGCCACAGGCTCGACCGCACGCCGCAGGTCACGCCGACCCACACGTTTGGCCAGGGGTCACGCCACCAACGCTGCCCGGATGCGTTGCTGTCCGCCCACGGCAGCAGCTGGGCGAGGCGTTCGGCGCGCTTCGTGAGCAGCAGGAAGTCCAGCGCCGGGCAGGCCAGGATCTCGCCCCAGAGCCGCGCTCGCACCGCGTCGAGCTTCGCGTTGATTGCCGGGTCGCGGTGCCGCTGCGCCCAGTCGGCCATGCTCGACACGAACACCCGGCGGCGCATGCCGGCTTGCTCGGCCTCGGCGTTCCAGCGCCGCAGCTTTGCCCAGTAGGCATCGCCGAACCACCGCGGCTCAGCGCCCGGCCCCCAATGCGCTCCACCGACGCGGTGGTCGAACGTCTCGGCGTAGCAGGAGTCGCACTCCGGCGAGGTAGCGGCCGGATCGACATCGAGTCCTTCCGGATCGTCACGGCTCGCGTGCTCGCACCCCCAATGCGTGTTGAACGTATCGGTCGCCCAGCTTATCGCAGTTCCCTTACCCACGTTCGACCTCCCTCTCGACGCCCAACGTGGCGCCCGCAGCCTCGACTTTGCGCATCGCGATCTCCTCCACTTGCCTGATTCTCTCGCGGGAGACGAACATCAGTTTTGCGATTCCGTCGAGCAGGCAGTCCTCCGACGAGCGGTCCAGCTTAGCGATCTCGTCGAGCAGGCAGCTCGGCATGTTGGGGTCCGGCTCGTCGAACCAGTAATCGACCGCATCCTCCATCTCGTCGAGGAACTTCGCGTCGATGTCCTTGTCCTGCGCGCCGGTGCGCTGGTAGGTCGGCGGCAGCATGCGATGCACGGCCGTGGTTCCCTCGCCATGCTCGGCTTCCCAGGCGGCGGCGACCTCGTGCGCGCGGCTGGCGCTGTCGAGCGGGCCGATCGCGTAGATGCGCACCGGACCGCGGTCATCGCGAGCGGCGCCGAGGATCCGGGCGGTCTCGGCCTGCGCTCGCTGGCGAGTCGTCTCGCGGATCTTCGCGGCGCGATCTCGGGCTCGGCGCATGATCGCCGCGACGCGCTCCCTGCGGCGCTTGCGTGCGCCTGGCGTGCGGGCGGCCTTGAGAGCCTGGCCGCGCTGGCGAGCCGCCTCGATGACGGCTGCGGAGCGCTGGCTCGCTCGGCTCAGGATCGCGCTCCCGCGGTCCTGTGCCTTGGCCAGTGCGGCCACTTCGCGGATCGCTGCGCGCCCGTGAGCCGCTGCATTGAGCTTCTCGCTCTCGATGGCAGGCAGCCGGACCTCGACGAACCACTCACGATCGGCCTCGTGCTTGTTCGGGATGGCTCGTTCCGCTCCGTGCAGGCGCGAGCTCGGCGCGTTGATCACGAGGTCGCCGTTATCCAGGCAGTCCAAAAGGAGATTGTACCTACATGACACATAACCACATGGACGGGGACCGCCACGGCAGTCGCCGACCGTCTGCGGTCGCTGCAGATCCTGAATCACGGGGAGCGCGCGGATCGCCATGGCTACAGCAACGTCTCCTGCGCCGAGGGCTGCCACACGCAGTGGTGCGCGAGCTCCTCGAGCGCCCATGCGGGGACCGATGAGACCTGGCGCGCGCGGATCACGACGCCGGTCCAGCCCTTCCAGCCGGCGTAGACCTCGGCGAGCGGCGCAACGCAGATCTGCGCGTCGTCCTCGACGAGTGCCCTGGACAGCCCGTCGAACGCGGCGCGCGCCATCTTGTCGACGTCCGGTTTCACGCTCGGCAGCGGCTTGCTCAGCCCTTCTTTGGTGAGCGCGCCCGCCGCGTTCCAGTGCCCTGCCGGCCGCGGCATGACGAACACCATCATGACCTCGCAGGCCCCGGGCCTAGCTACCGGCCGCGCGCCCGCCGCGTTGCGCGCCGACAGCGCCCGCACGAACACGAGATCCTGCCAGGCCTCGAGCTCCTTGCCACCCTGGTCGGTGACGCTCACCCCGACGATGGTCCCGCCGAAGCATGAGCGACCGCGACACGGCTTGCCCGGCTTGCATTCGTCGCATTTTCCGCGCGCGATTGGGAAACCAGCCATGCTGCCCTTGGGGACCGGGATGCCTTCGACCTTGAAACGGACGTCGAGCATGGCGCGCTATTGCACCGTCACGTCGTCGGGCACGTCCGCCGGCGGCGGGGCGTCGGCCGCCTTCCTGGTGCCCTTCACCCGCTCGACGCGCGCGCGGGGCTTGGCGACCACCTCGGCCTTCCGCTCGACCCCATCCGGATCGAGGTACTTGTGGATCTTGAGGCCCTCGGCGTCCATCGCGGCGAGGAGCGTTGCCTGCGCGTTCCGCTTGCGCTCGTTGAGCGTGGCCAGCTCGCCGGTGATGGCGCGCAGGTCCTCGGCCGGCTCCTCGATACTCGGCCGCTCGACCCGACCCATTCCAGGCGCCGGAAGGTCCGGCTGTTTCTTTGCTCGTGCCATGCTGATGCTCCTCGTTCTACGGTTGACCGGCGCGAGCTGCGGCGATCCGCCGGCGCGCGTACTCGGCGTGCTTGGGGTTGAGCTCGATGCCGATCGACTGCATGCCGAGCAGCTTGGCCGCCACCTGCGTGGTGCCCGAACCGGTGAACGGGTCTGCGATCGTCTCGCCGGGGTTGGCGAAGTCGCGCAGGATGTCGCGCATCAGACCCACCGGCTTCTGTGTCTCGTGCACGCGCTCGAGGCCTCGCACGACCGGATGGACGTAGACCGCCGACTTCCCGCCGCCGTTCCACCGCATCTTCCTGCCCTTGTGGGCCAGGACGATCACCTCGTGTCCGGTCGCTGGGCGATCGCCGGTGAACTGCGGGGCGCCGGACTTCCGCGGCTTGACGGTCTCGATGAGGTCGTCGCCGGTGCGGATCCAGAGCGCCGGGCGGACGTAGACCATACCCATCCCGGCGGCCTCGAGAGCGGAGGCCCAGCCCATCGAGCTCTCATGATCGCTGAACACGCCGACCCACCGACGGGTCGCGGTCGCCATCCAGCGCGCCCAGCGCGTCCGGGTGTCCGAGGTCGCCGCTGCGAAGCGGGGCTCCGCAGTCACGCAGATCGTCGACTTGCTCTCCTTGCCGCGGCGGATGTTCGCCTGCGTCCGCTTGTCGTACGGGGGGTCGCCGAACACGTGGTCCGCGATCCCCTCCTCGATGTCGACGTCCTCGATCGCCTCGCAGAACACCGGGTGCGGGTCGTCGCGGAGCATCGCCCCGATCGAGTTGCGGGTAATCCTCACAGGCCACCGTGCACAGCGAGGATCTCGCGAGCGAGCCATCCCGCCTCCTCGAACCCATCCCGCGGCGTGAATCCCGCACACGAGGCGTTCCATCCATTCCTCGCCGGCGTGCCGAAGGTCGGCAACTGGTCGGTCTCGACATACGCCTGCGCGATCGCGGCAGCCCAGATCTCGACCTGAATCCTCGCCGGCTCCTCGGAGAGATCTTCGAGCGAAGGGATCATGTCCCATCCGTTCGGGCGCAAGGCCCTGTGCTCCACCTGTGAATCGCGCACAATGTGGACTTTACCGGCCGCGTTGCTGAATTGTCAACATCAGCGGTGATGCCAGTCCGGCGCGTCGTCGAAGCGACGCGCGAGATCTCCCTCGTCCCGGCTCAGCCGCTGCTGCTCGTGCTGGGTCACGGCGGCCCGGA
>Ga0247802_1000019_pt1 | contig 8677 bp, 10 predicted proteins | sample UWRJS076202R6_FD_181017 | JGI IMG/M metagenome (GOLD analysis project Ga0247802, IMG submission 181017) | Soil microbial communities from Arlington Agricultural Research Station in Wisconsin, United States - UWRJ-S076-202R-6 | ecosystem: Environmental > Terrestrial > Soil > Agricultural land... | reverse complement strand
CAATGGTTGAACTTGTCCAACTGATGACAACATCACACGGATATTGTTGACAGCACCCCACTCAGATCTGAGTGTTGCGTTTTGATTCATTCTGTTACTTTCAGCTCGCGCTTACTGACCCTTACGGGCGGGAGGTCTTGTTATTCCCTCCTCTAAATCTTTCGATCTAGATCAGACTATGGCACACCAAAGAATTTATCCTTGGTTCTTCACACTTAGTCGTTGCAGGCGATTGCTTGTTATGGTAATATGTAACTATACAACTCATAACATGGAGAATTTGATGCACTATTTTGCTGGTCTGTTTGACGCTGAAGGCTGGGTAAGCCTTATCCAATCCGGTCATTTTATCATTGGCCTTGAGGTTGCTCATGAACAAACGGTTATATCCCTTAATGATCACTTTGGAGGTAAGATCTATAAGCCTACTCGTAAAGAGAGGAAGCAAGTTTTTTCGTGGAGAATCAGTACTAATACTGATGCAGCGCGTAACTTTATCACTCAAATAGAACCCTATAGTATCATTAAAAAACAACAACTTATCAGTCTTAAGTCTTACCTTGATCATCCAAGAATTGAACGACGAGATAAAAGATCTGACTTTGTTCATACCATTGCTGAACTTAAGAAACCAAAGGTATATACCCGCAATGACCTTACTGTTCAACAAACGATAGCCCCTGACTCTGACTTCTTTGAATGGTTCGCTGGCTTTATGGATGGCGATGGTAATTTTTGTATTTATGAATATGAGCAGGCCAATAAACGCAGAACCTTTGATTCCTACATTGGCATCTACAACATCTTTGCCGATCCACTTATTTATGTTAATGAACGCATCCAAGGAAGCATATCTAAGCTCAAGGGGGCTAAGTTTCCCGTCTGGAAATGGATATGTAGCCAAGCAAACAGTGCTCTTGTCTGCGATAACCTCATGCCAAATCTCATCATCAAGAAAGAGCAATGCCGATTGGTTTCCCAGTACCTGAAGATTCATGATACTAAGATCCGAGGCATTGATCACCCTGATCATGTGATTACTGAAATAAGAGATATCATCAAACAAATTAAGCATCATAATTCTCTGTAACAATCTTCCTTCAAGTTGCCGTAGGCGTTAGCCCTTAGGTTTCCTTGTTATATTAGTGAAGATTTTATTATCCCAATTAAGCTCTAGGATAATTCCACTTACTTATAAACCCATTCAAGTTATTCAGGTTTTTAGACAAATTGGTATGACCCAAAGCGAGATAAGCATCTCTAGTTGGACCGGTCCCAAATTTATCTTCTGCGCCTATACTATCCAAGATCATCCAAGCATCATTGGTAAGTAACGCAGAGGTTACTGTATCAAAGTCAGACAAGGTAACGTTGGACGGAATATCGCCATTCGCTCCGCCAGTACAATCGTACTGTGTTGCTGTGGCTGCCAACATGTCTTTGGTTATTTGGTCTTCGGTCATTCTTCAATTCTATTACTTTTATGACCTATATAGCTATATAGGCGGGAGGTCTTGTTAATCCCTCCTCCACAACTTTCGAGGTGGTTTGGACTATAGCATACGCATTATCTGCGTCTTCACCGTTTAGTCTCTGCGGGTCTTTTAATTTCTTCAGTTCTCCGCTATAATTATACAAATCATTACCGAGGAAAATATGAATCTTACTCAACAACAATTGGCATACATAGCTGGATTTCTTGAAGGCGATGGTAGCTTTCAAATAATGAGATACAACTCTAAACAATCTGGACATGTCTATGAATATAGGATTTCTGCTTACAACACCAAAGAAGAAGTCATAAAATGGTTTTCTGATACGATTGGTGGTTATTACAGCCATGTTAAAAGTAGTCCCAGATGGAAAAAACCTTTTCATTGGAACCTTAAAAACCAAGAAGCTATTCAATTGGCTGAAGCCATCCATCCCTACCTTATCTCTAAAAAAGAAGAGGTTAGTATATGGCTTGAGTATGCACGCGATGTAATTCCCAATCGAACCAATAAACGAACTCAGGAAACTATAGATCTTCGTATGAGCCTGATTGAAAAGATTAGAGATCTTCGAACTAATAAAAATCGTGTCATTAAAGAAGATGTGATTTCTTACTGTTCTATACATAATAATTATTATCCGACGCAGATTGAGATCGCTTTTCTTGCTGGTCTGGTTGATGCTGAAGGCTGCTTTAGACTTCACCGACTCATTAAGAAGAATAGACCTAATCCTACGTATGCAAGCGTTCTTGAAATCGGTAATACTAACACGCTTTTCTTTCCATGGCTCATGCAAAAATTCGGTGGCAATATAACCTTTATTAAATCCAAGGAATCTAATAAAAAAGATCATGCTGTCTGGTATGTTATGGCTTCTCAACTTAGGTTGTTTATTCATGACTTGGTTAAATATCTCATTATTAAAAAACCTGTCTGCAATCAAATAATTGAATTTGAAACTACCACTCTTCCTAATGGGGGTGATAGGCATTCTCAAAAGTTCAAAGACTCTTATAAAGAGGTTCTTGTTAAGAGAGATATTATTTTTGCTCAAATTCAATCCTTAAATGCAAAAGGTCATCACTAAAAGTTCCCTCTGATTGCCTTAGGCTTATGCCCTTAGGGTTTCCAGGTATTTAGGCAAAGTTTAATGTCCCCAAGCACTTTAGGGACAGTCCCAGCAATTCAGCTGTTTCATTCAAGACAGGGTCTTGGTTCTGAAGTGTGACCTGCTGGTTAATTGCAACATATAAACCATAAAATGACATTGTTGCGTCAATCAATCTGTTACTTTTTGACCAATAGAAAATTGGCGGACAAGTCTTCTCAGCTTGCCTCTCTGTCTTTCGATCAGAGTTCAGAGTACCGCATACTACATTACTGTAGTTCTTTCCGCTTACTGCGTTCACGCTGCACACCAGTTGGTTGCTTGCGCCTTGTTACCATAGCCTAAGCCGTAGGACTTCAAGTCAATCAGGAAAGATTTAACGTGGACATAGTGTCTATCCACACGATTCAAAGGCGTAGCCGGAGGCGTAGCGCCACTAGGTCCCAATGGAACTGGTGCTGTTGGCAGTCTATCGTAACGTGCCATACGTAAAGTTCTACCGCCCTTGCTTGGCAAACGTTTGGTAATAGCGCCAAGCTTCATAATGAGATTCGGGGTTCTCACTGAAAGCAGGACGTCATCCATTGTCTGCTGTACCACTCTGTTACTTTATGACCTATTTCTAGGCGGGGAAACTTCTTCGAATCTCCCTCTCCAGGTTTCCTCTAGAGTTCAGACTATCGCATCCCTAAATAGGGTCTTCTCACTTAGTCGTTCACGCTGCTTACGCTTGCGCCCTGTCGCCATGGCTTTCGCTTTAGGCTTCCAAGTCAATCAGAGAAGATTTAACGCGCCCATATTATTTCCTAGGCGCCGGCAGTGTATCTGGAGTTGTAATCATGAAATTCCCTTGAAATAGGGTTGCATAGTTATGCAGATGAGGACGAGTCAATCTGTAGTACGTCCAAGTGGGTTGCCGAATCCCATACGGCGAAGTAGTGTGCGGTTACGAAGCGCGGTACGTTGTTTGAGTATAAATAGAGAAACCCCCATATGCAAGGTTCAGATACATATGGGGGTAGAAGTATATATGAAGGCCTATAGTATTACATATCTTTTACATAGATCCAGTATTTAGCTTTAAAGTCTGCCTCAAGCCATTTAACAAGATGGTCTGCTCTGACTGGTCCTTGGGTATATAACATATGCCTATATCCAGAAGCTGATACCATAATCGGTTCGCATTCTGTTGGTAACTGATCTATAAATCTAATCCACTTTAGCTTCTTGCTCATAAGTCCTTAGCGCAGGTACAATTCTGTTGTTTTAATCTATTCGACATCATATCACACATGTTTTTATAAGAAGTAATGTTAAACATTTGTAGACAATTGTCAAAGAAAATCCCCCGGAGGAGTACCGGGGGTGAGAGTCGGATGAATCAAGCAATTCATCCCTAAAAAAGGAGGCTTATAAAGGTTTATTGGAGAGCTTATCTATAGGACTTCGCTAACTGAACTTCTCTCATGATACGGTCTTTGTCTGCATTAGACAAGATTCGTCGATCATAATCGCCAACTCGTGTCAATGGTGTATCGGATTGCTGCGGACCAACGGAAGAAGATGTTCGTGGCTTGGCTTTGTTCTCTTCAAGTCTTCGGTCTTGCTCGATGTGTTTGTCTGGTTTAACCCATGTTGATATTGCATCGTGAGCTACCTTTCCGCGATCCACGAAATCAGGATTAGCCATAATAGAGCGATATATATGAGGTTTGACACGTGCAAGTTTCTCCAAGTTCTCATCGGTTACGATGGTATTAATGTCTGGATGATCTGTTCTGAGCTGAAGTGCTGCAAGCGCTGTAGTAATCTGATCAAGCTGAGCCTGTGTCTTTTGTTGGTTGCCTTTGTGTTGTTTGTGATACTTCTTAAGCTGTTTGCCCTCAAGCAATGCATCATCTTCTACCCCAAGGTCATCTTCTTCAGATGGTTGTGGTTGTTGAGATCTACGAGCTTGTTCAAGTTCTCGCTCTGCTCGCTCTGCTCGTTCACGAAGCTGACGCATATTGTATTCTTTATCAGACATCGGCTGTGGTTGAACCTCTTGGACTGGTTGTTCAACAACTTCGGTTGTCTCAACTGGCGATGATAAGTTTTCTTCCATCAAGGTCTCCTTCTTTATGATTTTTAATAACTACGTCTATCTTCTCCCCATTCTCTTTTTTAACCTTGGTGAGAAGCTGACCGGTCTCCATCTGGATGACCGTTTGTGCAATAAGGTTAGTTTCTTTATCTTCTAGATATTTTCTTGGGTTGGCCAATATGTGATGATACAGTACCCCATCAGGAATACACCACAAGAACTCAATGGTGCTCGTGTGATGGTGGTATTTCCATACTGATTGCTTGTACGTTGGTGTTGGACATGATTGACGGGCAAATACCTTAAAGTTGGGTGTATCAGCAAATCTCTCTTTAAGTATCAACAAGACAACATAAAAGTCTTTATTGGCATAAAGTGTATGGTTTTTAGCTTCTGTTGCTGCATTGTTAACCATACCAATAATATCGTGTTCCATGGCACGACGATATTCAATGACATCATCATCCATGGTTAAATTCTTTGCACGGTGTTCAAGGACCTGTGAACCAAATGTTTGTTTTTTATTATATGGCGTGCTCATCTTTTTCATGATTTTCTCCCTTTAGCCCGGCGTAGCTTTATGCAAAGCCTGGGTCTTGCATCACTATATACAAGAAAATCCCCCGCCACAAGAGTATGTGACAGGGGGAAAAAGGTAGAAAGGAACACTAAGAATGAGAGTTATGCTCTTTTTTTACGTTTCTTTTTTTTAGAGGACAAGCCTGCCTCATTCAAAGAAATTGCGATGGCCTGGGCCCTGTCTTTAACTACTGGACCTTTCTTGCTGCCTGAATGGAGTTCGCCTTCTTTGAACTTATGCATCTCTTTTTTGACCTTCTGCTTGGCAGTTCCTTTTAGTGGCATTTTGGGCACCCTTTACCTTTGCACTTATGATCTTTGGCTTTCATCTTGTCTTTGTAGACATCTTTGTAGGCGATCATATTAATCCTTACTGTGCGGTTGAACTATCCCTAAACCACTCATCAAGAAGATGTTTAGATGGATTAGGCTGTGTCTTCTGTTGCTGATCTTTGGGTGTCTTTAAAAGAGCATAAGCGATCTTAGCTGCTTTCTTATGCCCTCTGATCATGCCTGGCATTAGTATTTGCCGGGCTTGGTAAGACGATTAAGATCATCACGATCACCTTTGATCTGTTTTTGTGCTACTTCATACAGATCTTTGATGCCGCCAGTCATGCCGGTGTTGGAACCCCAAACTTTATCAATAACTTCTGTTGGAAGGTTGCAAGGCTTAGACATAGCATCGTGAATCATGCCGCTGCCTTCTTTCATTGCATTCTTGCCATCTGTACCGTGAAATCTTTTTGCCATTGTAGGCCTTTCGTAGTAACTGTCACGTCATAGCTCAAAGCGTAGACGGACAAGGTTTATAAATACGGGACAGCCATCTCGCGAAGCTGTCCCGACAACCTCTAACTACATCGTTAGGATTGATTTTTTAAACTACTGGGCAAGGCTCACAACGTGGACCAACAACAACCTCACAAGGAACTGTTGCAGGAGCACATGGAACACAAGTAACTGTTCCGCCACCACCACCATTAGGATTGCAAAGACCTGACTTCAAGATGATAGACATGCTTGAAGGCTCTGCAACTGAGGCGAATGGGCCACCACGAATCATCATGGTCCCTGCGTAGGAAACAAGACCTGAAATAGGGCTTTGTACCAGCACATCAAGCTTAGCTGTAACGATATCGCCAACTGCCAGAAGAAGGTCGCAGGTTAATGCAGCCTTAACATCGGTAGCAAATGACAAGAACGGTACAGACAATGATTGACGTGCAACGTTGTTAACATACGCGGTCAAACGACCAATAGGTATACCGGTTATGAGATCAGAACCAGCAAGGTCAAATGCATTAATAAATACATTGAACTCCCAATATCCTGCTGTTGGTGCGATAAAGCGCGCAGGGTTTGTACCAGACATAGATGAAGGGTCATCTAAGGTGGCATTAAAATCGATAGTAGCACCAAGGGTATAGCTGAAGTCAGCATTGAATGCAAGATACGCTCTCTTGATGTTACACAATTCTTGGTTTTGGTTATTTACACGCAAGTTCGTTACGCAAAGATCTGTTATGTTTGCTGCTGTAGCACAGAGGTTATCAACCGTAAGCGATTGAGCTTCTGAGGCTTTAGCATGGATCTTTTGTGAACACAACGTATTAACGTTAAGGTCTTCGGTCCAGATCTGCTTGGACTTCTGCCAACATACTTCAAGACAACGCGCACAGATCTTCTTGATATCAAGAGAACTACCACATCCGCAGTTAGGATGATCGGTAACAAAACACTCATTTGCCATAAACGGCCCTCCAAAAAGAGTTAATAAGAAAACACACTACGTACTAGATTTTAATGCCGTAGGTTTTTCTGGTTCTGTTGCCTTAGCCATCATCTGCATAATACTGACCAGTTTGTGCATATGCTCTATATCAATACCCTCAAGTTCATGCATCGCCTTGGCCAGATCAAGTATAGCCTGTGACTCATCAGATTTGGCTTTAGCACGTCGCTCGACAGCAAGTTCATGGTTCTCTTCAACGCGAGATACACGTTCAAGTCCAAGTCCCTGGTCAGCAACTGCACGTGCTTGTGAAAGCTGGATACGTGCTTGTTGTTCAGCCATCTCTGATTGTTGTTGTGCTTGTTGCGCTTGTTGTTGTTGTTGTTGTTGTGCTTCAATGTCATCAATAAGTTTCTGTTTATCTTGTAATGTAGCAGCATCAATAAGCGTCTTGGCGGGCAATACCCCAGGACCAAGGAGCTCTTGCAGCTGTATTAACTGTGCAAATTGTAATTGTTTTTGTGATTCAGTGTTAAATCCTGCTTCCACCATACAATGATAATCCCCAAACGCCTTGTCGTAGAAGAATGGCGCTGGCTCTTGTCCTTCAAGCATGTTACGAACCTTGCCGGGGGCGTAGTTACCCTTGACGATCTTGAGTATAAGGCTACCAAGAAGGTTTTGGGAGAAATCGAGACGATCAAAGAGCGGTTGTAATGTCGTCAGCCCAGCACCTTGGCGTAGAGCAGATAAGATACCGGCTTTATCATCAATAGCAGAGCCCATAAGCTCTTCATTGATACCGGATACCATGTTTAATTCTTTGCTAAACAGGTCGATCTGCTGAAAGTGTGATGGTGGTATCTGCGGTGGTTGTATTTGTTGAATATCGGTCATTTGCGCATCTGCTTTAAGGGGTATAATACGGCCTTGGCCGGTCTGGAACAGATGTTTAACGTCAATGACTGCGTTCTCTTTAAATATCCAACCACTGTTCAGGACAGATTCTTCAAGATCAGCTGCCAATATGATCTTACGGTTGTAGAGAAGCTGTGGATCTCTCAGTGAACGGCATATGCCCTGTATACGGTTATAGAAATAAGGCATCATCGCATTATAAAAACCAACCACGGGCACAAAAGGGTAGGTATCAAGTCCAGCGATTGGTTGAGGACCATCGTAGAAAACACGATCTTGTACCAAGATACAAAGACGAACTGTTGGGATGTTCTGTTCGATCATCGTTACTTGGGGATTCTCCAAAAGGAATCGTTCTATGTCCAGTTGGTCCTTGAAGGATACATCGATCTTCTCACCAGTCTCTTTATCAACGAGTAATTTTTGTTTACGGAACGCTCTATAGTAGTACTCATCATATGCAAGACGGTTTTGTTGTGTCTGGCCGTATGATTCAGGCATGTACTGAAAGCGTCCGTCTCTACCGGTTCCCGTAGGATTACCCGGAAGGTTCATAATCTCTTCATAGTGTTCTGGGAGTAAGGATGCAGCAGCTGAATGCGTCATATACGATCTACGCCAGACAAAGTTACAGTCCGACAGGTCAAGCTTGCGAAAGTAGGGATCAATAAAGAAGCAGTTGAATGGTAGGTTATCTACTTTGACGTCACCATTAACGGGATCAGAGACGAAGTCGAGATAGACGTGAAGTAAGTTCA
>Ga0247802_1000018_pt1 | contig 8686 bp, 7 predicted proteins | sample UWRJS076202R6_FD_181017 | JGI IMG/M metagenome (GOLD analysis project Ga0247802, IMG submission 181017) | Soil microbial communities from Arlington Agricultural Research Station in Wisconsin, United States - UWRJ-S076-202R-6 | ecosystem: Environmental > Terrestrial > Soil > Agricultural land... | reverse complement strand
CGACGCGATCACCTCGCGGCTGGAGGAAGTGGAAGCGCAGGCGCGTGGCCAGGCGACCCGGATCCGGATGAAAGCGCTGCGCGAGGCGGTCGAGGTGAGCAAGAAGGTGAAGGAGCTGACCGAGATCGAGCCCGCCCTGCAGGCCGAGGCGGACGCTGCGCAGGAACCGTCCGCCGCCCGCGAGAGCCTCTACGAGGGCGAGGTCAAGCTTGAGATCGGCCCGCTCGGCGACTTCTCGCAGCTGGTCGGCTTCGAGGACGCCGTCGGCCAGATCGGCGCCTCGGAGATCAAGGTCGACCGCTTCTCCGAGGGCCGCGCCACCTTCTCGATGCGCCTCGACGAGCCGACCGACCTGCTGAGCGAACTGGAAGAGCTCTCGGCCCTCGACTTCAAGGTCCGCCACACCGCCCCCGACAACCTGATCCTCGACGTCGACGAGGAGCAGGGGCCGGAACAGCGCGCCGCCTGACGCTAAACTTCCCGCTGGTCACGGGGCTGTAGCTCAGCTGGAAGAGCGCTTCGCTGGCAGCGAAGAGGTCAGGGGTTCGAGCCCCCTCAGCTCCACTAACTCGCCACTTCGGTCACCCCGGACCCGCGAAGGGATTCGCTAGTGTCTTCACCAGATGCCGACTAGCTTCACTCACGCCTGCCCACCATCTCTGCGGCTCGAGCTGCAGGCCTCGCAGGCTGCTTCGCCCCGGCTCTAGCCGCCTCCGCGCACCCTCTCGCGTCGCCCCCGCCGTCCGGCGCCGGACCCTGTGTTCGCCTACAAGTAGGCGAAATCCGAGATACCGAAATACGCATAGCGCGGTATTCCCGGGGCGACTTGACTCGAACTCTATGGACCTGGCGGGAGCAGGCCAATTCCCTCCGCTAGATGCCCCGCCGCGAAGATCCCCAAGTCGGCCTCGGCAAGGCCATCCGCACGCTCCGAAACCAGGCTCAGCTGAGCCAGGAAGCGCTGGGCGAGAAGGCGGAAATCCACCCGACCTGGATCTCGCACATCGAGTCGGGGCGGATCAACCCGACCTGGGGCAATGTCCGCCGGATCGCCCGTGGCCTCGGCGTGAAGCTGGCGCGTCTCGCCGAGCTGGCCGAAAAGCTAGAGCGCGAGCACAGCGACGCCTGACTCAAACCCCGGGTCGCGCCTGCCGATGCTGTAGGCGATGAGCGTTGCTAATCAGCATGTGTTCTCGCACGGGATGCGCGACACGCGCGAGACCCTCGATGCCTGGAGCCACCGACCCCGGCGGGTGCTCGGGGCCTGGGTGGCGCTCAGCCTCAGCATCGCGCTGACGCTACTGGCGGCGGTGTGGGTGGTGGCCGGGCTGCTCACCCCGGACCTGACCCCGATCCACCTGCCGGGGTTCGACGAACCCTCCCAACCGGGGGACCTGCTGCCGATCCTCTGGCGCAACTCGCTGGTCCTGGCGCTGCACGGCACCGCCTGCATCGCCGGCTTCATCGCCGGCGCCTCGATGCCGATCGCCGCCGCCCAGCGCACCGGCATCTCGCGCTGGCTACATGTCAAGGCCGGCGAGCTGGCGATCCTCTTCGTCTGCGCCGTCACCCTCTTCTCGCTCTGCACCCAGGCGCTCTACCTCGGCTTCCAGGGCTCGACGATCGCCTACCAGCTGCAGATCTCCCGCCTCGACCTGATCCTCAGCGTCCTCCCGCACGCGATCCCGGAGCTGACCGCGCTCTTCCTCCCGCTCGCCGCCTGGCTGATCGCCAGCCGCCGCGGCGAGTGGAACCAGCTCCTCGCCGCGACCTTCATCACCGTCGCCCTGGCGATCCCGGTGCTGGTGATCGCGGCGACTATCGAGGTCTACGTCTGGCCCCACATCCTCCAGGACATCTCCTCGGTCACCTACTCCTATCCCCGCTGAGGCTACGCGGAGGGTGACGCGCCGCCGCGGCGGCCCTCGTAAGATCGCAGCCGCGATGGCGGCCTACGAGCCAAAAGAGATCGAGCGCAGGTGGCAGGCGGTCTGGGCCGAGGAGAAGACCTGGGAGGTCGCCAACCCCGGCCAGCCCGGCTTCGACGATTCGAAGCCGAAGTCCTACGTCCTGGAGATGCTGCCGTACCCCTCGGGCGAGCCTCACGTCGGCCATCTCAAGTGCTACGCCGTCGGCGACGCGATCGCCCACTTCCGCCGTCGCCACGGCTTCGAGGTGATCCACCCGATGGGCTACGACTCCTTCGGCCTGCCGGCGGAGAACAACGCGATCAAAACCGGCGAGCCGCCGCGGGTTGCGACCGAGCGCTCGATCGAGTCCTTCCGGCGCCAGTTCCGCGAGTGGGGGATCTCGATCGACTGGTCGCGCGAACTGGCGACCCACACCCCCGAGTACTACCGCTGGACCCAGTGGATCTTCCTACAGCTGTTCGAGAAGGGGCTCGCCTACCGGACCGAGGCGCCGGTCCAGTGGTGCCCGAAGGACGCGACGGTGCTTGCCAACGAGCAGGTCGTCGACGGCCGCTGCGAGCGCTGCGGCACCGAGGTGATCCAGAAAAGCCTCGAGCAGTGGTTCTTCCGCATCACCGAGTACGCCGATCGCCTCCTGGAGGACTTCGAGGCGCTCGAGTCCTGGCCCGAGCACGTCATCACCATGCAGCGCAACTGGATCGGCCGCTCCGAAGGAGCGCAGGTGGTCTTCCGCTGCGAGGAGGTCGACCTCGACTTCCCAGTCTTCACCACCCGCCCTGACACGCTCTTCGGCGCCACCTTCTTCGTCCTCGCGCCAGAGCACCCGGAGCTGGAGCGGCTGGTGGCGGGGACGCCGGCCGAGGCGGAGGTGCGCGAGTATGTCAACCGGGTCGGCCGCGAGTCGGCCGAGGAACGCGGGGCCGAGGACCGCGAGAAGACCGGGGTTCCGCTCGGCCGCTCCGTCGTCAATCCCGTCAACGGCGAGGAGATCCCGATGTTCGTCGCCGACTACGTGCTGATGGAGTATGGGACCGGGGCGATCTTGGCGGTGCCGGGGCACGACAACCGCGACTACGAATTCGCCCAGAAGTTCGGTCTGCCAGTCAAGCGGGTGATCGAGGGCAGCGACGGGGAGGAGGCCCGAGACGATGCGGGCCTGCCGTACTCCGGCGACGGGCCGATGGTCGGCTCCGGGCGCTTCGACGGCAAGAACAACCGCGAGGCCTACGGGGAGATCGTCGATTGGCTGCGCTCGGAGGGTCGCGGGGAAACCGCCGTCAACTACCGCCTGCGCGACTGGCTGGTCTCGCGCCAGCGCTACTGGGGGGCGCCGATCCCGGTGGTCTACTGCACCGACTGCGGTATCGTCCCCGTGCCCGCGGAGCAGCTGCCGGTCGAGCTGCCCGAGATCGAGGACTACGCGCCGCAGGGCAAGAGCCCGCTGGCAGCCGCCGGGGATTGGGTCGCGACGGAGTGCCCGCGCTGCGGCGCCGCCGCCCGCCGTGAGACCGACACGATGGATACCTTCGTCGACTCCTCCTGGTACTTCCTCCGCTACCTCGACGCCCACAACGACGGCGCGGCCTTCGAGCGGGCCGCGGTCGACCACTGGATGCCGGTCGACCAGTACATCGGCGGAGTCGAGCACGCGATCCTGCACCTGATGTACGCGCGCTTCTTCACCAAGGCGCTTTCCGACCTCGGCCAGGTCGGCGTCCAGGAGCCGTTCGCCAATCTCTTCACCCAGGGGATGATCACCCGCGACGGGGCGAAGATGTCGAAGTCGAAGGGCAACACGGTCAGCCCCGGCGACTATGTCGAACGCTACGGTGCCGACACCGCCCGCACCTACGTCTGCTTCATGGGTCCGCCCGAGCGCGGCGGCGACTGGACCGACGAGGGGGTGGAGGGCGTCAACCGCTTCCTTTCGCGCCTCTGGCGACTATGCGAGGAGGCCGAGGCCCGGACCCAGCCCGGCGAGCCCGACCCGGCGGCCGGGAACGAGGCGCGCGAGCTGCTGGCGAAGGCCCACTGGGCGATCGACAAGGCGACGCGGGACTTCCAGCGCGGCTTCCAGTTCAACACCGTGATCTCGGCGGTGATGGAGCTGGTCAACGACGCCTACCGGCTCAAGGACGGTCTCTACGGGACCCCTGAGGGCGGTGCGGCGGTCCGTTTCGCGACCGCGACCGCGGCTTCGCTGATCTTCCCTTTCGCCCCGCACCTCGGCAGCGAGGTGTTTTTCCGCCTTGCCGGCGGCCGGGTCTGGGAGCGGCCCTGGCCGGAGGCCGACCCCGCGCTCCTGGTCAGCGACACGGTGACGCTGGTCGTCCAGGTCAACGGCAAGCTGCGGGATCGGATCGAGGCTCCGGCGGAGGCTTCGAAGGAGGATCTGCTGCGGCTGGCGCGGGAGAGCGAGAAAGTCGCCAGCCATCTCGACGGCGGAGAAATAGTCAAGGAAATTGTAGTTCCAGGCAAGCTGGTCAACCTGGTGGTCAGGTAGCGCCCACCGCAGCTCGGTCGGGTTCTGCTAGAAAGCCGCGAAATGCTGGTCAGACGACTGAACGAAGCCGCTGTCGAGGAATGGCACCGCCTGCGAGCTCACGTCCTCATGGACGCCGGGGAACTCGGCTCGCGCAACCTCTCCGTTACCTGGGTGACGGTGCCGGGGGGGGCCAAGCAGACGCTGCACTCCTCCGGCGAGGCCGAGCAGGCCTACGTAGTCGTCCGCGGCAGTGGCACGATGTCGGTCGCCGGCGACACCCAGGAGGTCGCTGTGGGCGACCTGATCCTGGTCCCGCCCGCGACCGAGCACTCGATCGGCAACGAGGCCGAGGGCGAGCTCGCCTGCGTCTCCATCCAGTCGCCGCCGGTCGCGGCGGCCGAGCTGTACTCCGATCAGTTGGCCGAGGTAGCGGGTTACGACGATGAGGATGACTTCTAGCCCGTAGTCACCCTCTCGCGAATCTTTTTCTCCTGAGAATTTGTTTTGTGCGCGCCACCGGTGCGCTTTCCCTCGGCAGCATCGGCAGCGATGCCGGAGATGAGTCGGAGCCAGGTTGTGGTCTATGCGGCGGTTGCGGTCGCGCTGCTGCTGGTCGGGGCGCGGGCGATCAGGGGGGAGGGGGCGACCCAGGGCTCGTTCGCGGCGGCGAGCGACGGCGGGAGCGCGGGCAGGGGCAGCTTCTCGATCAGCGGCTCGGGCGGCGAGGTGGTCGTCGACGTCACCGGGGCGGTGCGCGATCCCGGCGTCTACCGGATGCCGGGCGGGAGCCGGGTCAATGACGCGGTGACGAGAGCGGGCGGCGCGGCGCCGGGGGCGGAGCTGGAAGCGATCAACCTGGCGGCGCGGCTAGCGGACGGGCAGCAGGTGGTGGTTCCGAAGCGGGTGCCGGGGGGCGCTGCGGTCGCCGGGGCTGCGGCCGCCGAAGAAGGCCCGATCAGCCTCGGCACCGCGACCGTCGAGCAGCTGGAAGAGATCGAGGGGATCGGGCCGGTCACTGCCGGCAACATCATCGAGTACCGCGACGAACACGGCGGCCTCTCCTCCGTCGACCAGCTCGACCAGGTCCCGGGGATCGGCCCGGCGACGATGGATTCGCTGCGGGCGCGCCTGCAGCCGTAGGACGCCGTGCGCTCGCCGCGACCAGCCTTCCCGGTCCTGCTGGGGATCGCGGTGCTGGTCATCGTTGCCCTCGGACAGAGCGGCGAGATCCGCCGGCGAGGATCCGATGGGCTCGGGGAGGGGATGCCGCCACGCGAGGCGGCGCTGGCCCGCGGCTTCGTGCTCGGCGAAGACGACGGGATCGACGAGAAGACCGAGGAAGACTTCCGCCGCGCCGGGCTCAGCCACCTGCTCGCGGTCTCCGGTCAGAACGTCACCCTCCTTGCGCTGCTGGCGATGCCGCTGCTGGCGGGGCTGGGGATCCCGCTGCGGGAGCGGCTGGTCTGGGTCCTGGCCCTGATCGCCGTCTACGTTCCGATCGCCGGCGCCGGCCCCTCGATCCAGCGAGCGGGGGTGATGGGCGCCCTCGGCCTGCTGGCGACGCTGGGCGGGCGCCGCGCCTCGCGGCTCTACGCGCTGGCCGTGGCGGCGGTGGTGACGCTGGCGATCGATCCCGGGATCGCCGGCGACGTCGGCTGGCAGCTCAGCTTCGCCGCCGTGCTCGGGATCCTGCTGCTGGCCTCGCCGCTGAGGGAGCGCCTGCTCGGCGTCCTCGGCAACGGTCGCTGGCGGCGGGCGCTGGCCGAGGGGGTGGCGGTGACGGCGGCCGCGACCCTATCAACCGCGCCGCTGATCGCCTTCCACTTCGAAACCCTCTCGACCACGACGCTGGTCGCGAACGTGCTGGCGCTGCCGGCGGTGGCGCCGGCGATGTGGCTCGGGATGTGCGCCGCCGCCCTCGCCCAGCTGCCGGGCGTGCCACTGGCGCCGCTGAACGGCCTCGACGCCCTTCTCCTCGCCTACGTCGCCCAGGTGGCGGAATGGTGCGCGACCCCGGAATGGGCCCAGCTCGAGGTGCACCTGGACGGGGGCGGGTTGGTCGTCGCCTACCTGGGCTTGGGAACCGGGGTCCTGGTCTGCTGGCGCTGGCCGCGGGCGGTGGCGGCTCTCTTCGCCATCGGGCTCGCCTGCTGGCTGCTGTTGCCATGGCCGGGGGGAACGGCCGCCGGGCCGCCGGCTCGAGGCCTGCGGGTGGAGGTGCTCGACGTCGGCCAGGGAGACGCGATCCTCTTCCAGCCGGCGGGCGACGCAGCCGTGCTGGTCGACGGCGGCCCGCCCGGAGACGGTCTGGCGCGCAAGCTCTCGGAGGCTGGGGTGGACCGGCTCGGCGCCGCGATCGTCACCCACGACCAGTCCGACCACGCCGGCGGGATCGAAGAGCTGCTCGGGGCGTTCCCGGTCGACCGGCTGCTCTTCGCCCGGATCCGCCGGAGCCTGCTGGCGCGAGCCGCGGCGGCGGGGGCGGATCCGCAGCGGATCGCGGCGGGAAGCGAGCTCCGCGACGGGAGCCTACGGCTGCACGTCCTCTGGCCGCCGCCGGACCTTCTGACGGCCTCGACCACGGGCGAGGATCCGAACCAGCTGGCGCTGGTGATGGAGGCTCGCTGGCGCGACTTCAGCATGCTGCTGACGGCCGACGCCGAGGCCGAGGCCGTCCCGCTGGAACCGGGTCCGATCGACGTCCTCAAGGTCGCCCACCACGGCAGCGACGACGCCGGACTCGCCTTCCTGCTCGAGCGGGCGCGGCCGCGGCTGGCGGTGATCTCGGTCGGCCGGGGCAACGCCTACGGCCACCCGACGCCGGGCACGCTGGCCACCCTTCGCGGCCATGGAGTGCCGACGGTGCGGACCGACGAGACCGGCGACATCGCGATCGACGTCGGACCTCACTCGATGCGTCTGGACAGATGACCGAATCGATAGTCGAGGAAGCCGATCCAATCGCTCTCGGCTCCCCCGAGGATGCCGATGCACGAACTGGTGCCCTCCGACCTGAAAACCAAGCTCCTCGGCCGCTTACGACGGTTCAGCTTCGCCGGCGATGGTCTGCCCGAACGGATGCGCAGCACCGCGTTCGCCTTCCTCGGCCTCACCGCGGCGGCAGGGCTCGCCCTGGTCGCGATCTTCGCCCAGCCCGGCTTCCCGCTCCTCTCGCCGGCGCCGCTGCCGAGTGAACCGGCGGCGGAGAGCGCCGTGGCGAAGGCAGTGGCGCTCGACCCGCGTGGGCGGGCGTTCGAGCACCCGAGCCCTGGCGTCGCCCGTCCAGGTACGCGCGAGCCCGGCCGCAGGAGCAGAGACAGCTCCGGCAACAGCAGCGAGCAGGGTGCGGAACCGACGGCGCCGGCCCCCGCGACTCCTACCGCAGCCGATCCAGGTGAAGGCACCTCCGGCAGCGTCCCCGTAGAGACGCCGGCGCCGATGGCCGCTCCCGCTCCGGCGCCCCTCCCCTCGTCCGAGCCTGCCCCGGCCACGGCGAATGATCCGGCACCGGCAGCGAAGCCCCCTCCTGTCCCGGAGCGGTCCGCCACCCCAACGCCGCCGCCGGCACCTGGCAACTCGCAGTCCTCCGCCGCCGCGGCCCACGCCAGCGAACGCGGGGTGGAAGCGTCTTCCAAGTCAGTTCCCGAAGCGACCGTTTCCGGCGTTGCGACCAGCCCCGACGCGTCGCCGGGTAACGGCAACGGCAAAGCGCTCGGCCACGATAAGTAGGCGGGCCGCGCCTCGATCTAGACTCGACCCCGATGGCCGAGGAGATGAAGCCGCTCTATCTGATCGCCGGCAGCGACGAGGCCAAGATCGACGCGACTCGGGCGCGACTGCGGGCGCGGGCCGAGCGCGAGGGCGGCGCGGCGACGCTGGAGGTCTTCGAGGCCGCGGAGGGCAGGGGGATGCCGGATCACGAGGCGCTGCTGACGGCGATTCCGGCGATGTCGCTTATGGACTCCCGCCGCTACCTGCTCGTCGACGGGATCGAGCGCTGGCGCGACAAGCAGCTCGAACCGGTGGTCGCGGCGCTGGCGGAGCTGCCGCCCGACCTGACCCTGGTCCTGATCTGCCGCGACAAGCCGGCCGCGAAGCTGCTGAAAGCGGTCAAGGCCGCGAACGCTGAGGTGCACGAATTCGAGGCCCCGAAGGCGCGGGAGATGCCGCGCGTCCTGGTCGGCGAAGCGCAGCGGCTCGACTTCCGCCTGGACGCGGCGGCGGCGCGGATGCTGGTCGAGCGGATGGGCGCGAATCCGCAGCGCTTGCG
>Ga0247802_1000017_pt1 | contig 8757 bp, 10 predicted proteins | sample UWRJS076202R6_FD_181017 | JGI IMG/M metagenome (GOLD analysis project Ga0247802, IMG submission 181017) | Soil microbial communities from Arlington Agricultural Research Station in Wisconsin, United States - UWRJ-S076-202R-6 | ecosystem: Environmental > Terrestrial > Soil > Agricultural land... | reverse complement strand
ACCTGATAGTGGTCGCGCATTGCACGAAAGTCAGTCAGAGAAAGCTTGCTCAAGTCGAACTGAACAACGCCGCCGCCAGGAAGACTGGCATAGGTAACGTCACGTCCTGCCCAGCTTCCGAAGGCTTCACCCTTTGGAGGGGCCTTGTCCTTCTTGAACTCCGACGACGCCAGCGGCATCCCGTGACGGTCAACCAGACCACTCACTTTGTTCCTCCGATTGTAAAGCCAGCACTCGAACGAGTATCTACGCGGTCGAGTCGATGGACGTTCAGACACTAGGTGAAAGCGGAGGAAAAGTACAGCGTACGCTAGGTGCTATTGCTTACTGGGACGTAGCCTGTCAGGCACGACCAGGATGTGCTGGTCGAGACCGGCAGCAGGCGGCAGCATGGTTCCCTGGACGCCATAGCCCTCTGCTGGCGCAGAGAACATGGAAGTCCAGTCACCTTCGGCCTGCGGATTGTCAGAAAGGTCACGAGAACGCATAGAAGTCACCCCCTTCCTGAAGTCTCTGTTACCTAGGAGCGTGAATGCCACGCCAGCCATAGCGTCGGTGACATCCTTCGACCCGCCCACCGGGTGATCGATCTTCTTGCCGGTATCTGTGAGCGCAAGGAGCTCCTGAACAGCGATCTCTACGCGAGTCGTGCTGGCTTTCGTAAGGTAAGTCATGTACGGCGGGAACTCGATTCGACGCTCGTAGAGAGCCTCGCGCAAGTCCTCGTACGGAAGTGTGTTCTTGTCGACACTGACCTTGTCAGCGAAGTAATGTTTCTTCCTCAGCTGCTGAATCGTATCCGTGCTCTCGAACCCGTCGTAGGTTACAGTCTTGATTCGGAATCCACGGTCTTCTTTGAGGTGGTAGATGAGCTGGCGTATTTCCGACATAAGAATCTCGGTACCAGGAAGCGCTTTGACTCGAACCAGACAGTCGAAGACAATGTACGGCTTTCTTTCGCCTTCAATTTCAACCATAGAATCGATATGTCCCATAGCGAAACCGAGTGCGTCTCCTTCCGCTGAATAGGCCATGTCGACGTGGACTGCTCTTCTTCTCGGGTCATTTTCTGCCCTGAACCAATCTTCAAGTAAGGCTCGAGTGGGGTTGTCGCGTACCGGAGACTTGTCGCCGTGACGTAGAATCCACTTGTCCCGAGCCTCGTCCACGCGGTCAACAAGACTGATAAATGGGTCTTCAGCGTTCGGTGGGATTCCAGCAAGATCTCGAAGTGCTTTTTCAGGGTTGTTTCTGAAGTTCGCTTCATATGCCTTCGGGATCTCAATCATGTACTCGTTCTTGATGTCGTTGACAATCCCTTCTGGAATCACTTCTTTCCGGCGTGAGTCATACCAGAACGAGTTGCGAGTACCGTCGTCATTCAAGAACCTATGCCAACCGAGAGACTCCCAGATCGGCATACGCACGACGTGAGCCTTAGGATCGGCAAGCATCTCGGCGTACTTCTTGGCGGCGAAGCCACCAATTTTCTTCATCTGCCCAATTGCCATGAACAGACCCTTGTGGCCCGAGCTGCTCTCGTCGATGAACCGAGAGGCAATACGAGAATGGATCGTGTCGTAACCCAGTTCAGCGTAGTCCTTGTCTTGTGTGACCTTATGCGAGTCCATCTCGTCGAGAATCCCGGCGAGAATGTTGTATCCTTCGAAGGTTGTCTCCGCACTGTCGCCAGGAAGAATCCAAATGTCCTTCGGGAACTTCAGCTGCTTCGAGAACTTCGGATTGAAGGGGTAGTTGTTGACAAACCAGGGCGAGTGTTCGATACGAGCCTTGATGTCGCCGAAGACAACGTCGCTCGCCTGCTTCTCTGACGTTGACATCTGCATGAATGCGATGCGAGAACCAGGCAATAGCTCGTAGTAATCCTGAGGATCGCGCAGACACAGAACCCAGTGGACCATGTACGGTAGGGCGATCGACGCAAAGGTCGTCTTGCCGATACCAATGGCTCCAGTGAACATGGCTCGCTCGTATCGAGCGATTCTTTCTGACTGAACCTTGTCTCCGAAGATCTCCTTGAGCGCTTCACGCACGCCAGGACGGACCTTGCTGAAGATGTTCAGATATCCCTCGCCGAGGAACTCGTCGATGGTCGCCGGACGCTGCTCGAAATGCGGATGAGCTTTAAGCCACTTAAGCTCAGCCGCAATCGTTTTAGCGTCGTATGCTGTCACTGAAGGTCCTGTGACAGAACAGTGCCCTCGATGGCCTTCGAGGCGTTGGCCTGGCTTGCCATACCGGACAACATGCCCTCCAGCATCTCAGACGTAACGTCCTTGCGGGCAATCCCGTTCCGTTCTAGCTCGCGAAGTGCTGCAGCCAGCATCTCCTTGGGGTTCGTGTAGGACACAGCCGACTGCCCACCGCCCGTCTGTAGAACATTGACCGCCACTGCGGCCCCACGTAGAGAGGGATCGACCAACTTGGCGAGTTTAGTGCCCTGATCGAACATCTGTCCGATGATTTTGGTGACTTCAGGGTCAAGCTCGTTGAGATCGTCCTCGCTTTCCATGCCGCGATCCAGACGGTCCGCATTTCTGGACAGCAGTTCCGACAATCCGTCGATAATCTGCCCAGCGTCGCGAGTACGGAAGAACTTCGAGAGCTCGCTCACATCATTTCCCTTCACAGTGCATATAGCACCCGCGCGCATGGCTGCACAGGAGTCGGCAAGAGTGCAAGAATCGCACGCGATCATGTCACCAGGCTTGGATCGCTCTTTCATTCTGTTCCTGGTAGAACGAGGAATGAACTCGCCATCACTCGAGGTCACATCAACCTCGCGACGAGACCTCCGAAGCGACGGAAGCTTGTCCTTCCTGTAATTCTTGCCGCACCAGACGAACGAGCGAATATTGAAGACGCACCTGTTGCGAGGAATCTTCATGTCGACAGGCAGAAAGTCCATCATGGCGAAGTACTGATTGAGATCAGTGAGCTTCGCGGAGTCGAATGCGAGCTCCCGGCCAATAGGAAGGCACAACTTTCCCTTCTGGGCAGGCGTACGCGGATCGCAGTCGATTGACTTGAGGCCGATTCCGAACATCATCTGGTAGGAGTAGCTTCCGTGCAGATGAATGATGCACTTCGGGTAGTCTTCCTGAAGCTGCTTGAGCATCCGATAGAATCCCCGGCCACCGAGTGACGTGGCGACTGGAATGTTGGTTACCACGACTCGGTGCTCCTGCCCGAAGACAGGTCGCTGATCGGGCTGGATGGACTTGTCGGCGCATACTTCAGCGTTCTCGCCAATGGGATTCTGGATCATCTCTTCCAGAAGTGCCTGCTCCTCGCCATATGCCCAGGTAGGGTAGACGGCAATCGGCTTATCGACGTTTCTGCCTACTCCAACTTCGGCAGTACCCTGTTCTCCGATGAGAAGAATGCGGAATGGGATCGTCTCGCCGAAAAACAGAGACGCATGAGCTACGGTGTCGAGGTTCCTCTTGTGGACTATGCCACGGTCCCAGGCGACAAGTCCGTAATTTGCCTCAACAAGTTCGCGGGCATAGTTGTGTGGGTTTCTGAACCACACTTCGGTTTCTGTTGTCTCCATAGCAGACAAGGTAACCCCTATTAGGGGGCGGAACAAGTGAGCGCCACGGCTACCGGAGGGATGCCGTGGCGCTCACGTTCTATGTGCTCTTAGCGACTGACTTTTCGTCGGGCCGAAGGGCGGAGAGTAACACAAAAGCGCTACTCCTGGCTAGTACGGAGCTTGATGATCATGGAAAATAGGGTGTATGGTTGTCAGGACGGGGTGGCCTTTCTCGTCAGCACCTGACGGGGCCGAAATACTGGAGGGATCAGCTTGTCCACTGCTGCTTTGGAGAACCTGATTGCAAAGAAATTTATATCCAGAAAGGATGTGAAAGCTGTCCAGAAAACTAACGGTGACTACCGACCTGTCGATTCACCGTGGAGCAGAACCGACCTCGGAGATCATCTGGCGGGGCGCAAGACGTTCGGACACTACATGCTCAGCACAGAAGGCACTTGCAAGCTTATTGCCTTCGACATTGACATCGAACAACGAACAGATCGAAATCCGATTGGGTGGCTACCCACTGACGATGACCTTTCGGAATTTGAGGAATGTTCTCCTCGCGATGTCTGGGCAGATCGAAGCAAGAAGAACCAGCGAGCCTACCTCAAGATCGAGCTCAAGTCGGCCGCCCATCTTCTTGTGCGAGCAGTGGAGGACCTGCTTTCTGTGCCGGTTGCAGCTGCTTATTCTGGTGGCAAAGGCGTACACGTCTACGCTTTTACGGGACCGGTCTCCGGTTCCGATGCTCGCGACGGAGCTGAGATTGTCCTCGAATCTCTCAGTGATTTCAAGCTCTACCGTGGCAAAAATTTCTTCCGGGTATCTCAGCCAGGTCCAGGCGTACTCTTCTCGAATCTGAGCGTCGAGATTTACCCGAAGCAGGCTGCTATCGAGGCAGACGGTGGGTACGGTAACCTCATGCGGTTGCCGTTGGGACGAAATCTCAAGAGTCAGGACCCCACCTTTTTCATGGACATGACCTCGCCAATGGGGCAGATGAAGCCTCTCGATCCCATGATCGCTCTGTCCGACAACTACTCGCCTTGGGTAAGCGTAGGTGACTGAGCCGACGGATGCGACACTCTCTTTCACTGAACGGCTCGCCAAGCTCAGAGAAGAACGTGCCGCCAGAACACCGCAGCCAGCGTCGGCTGTGGTCATGGATGACGACGACCTCATCCCAGATGCCCAATTCGAAGAAACACCTGAAGACAGCGCGCTGGACAAGTTCATCAAGGACTTGGACATCGTGGATGTCTACAACAAGTGGACCGGTAAAGGCAAGATCCACGCTGGGACCAAGCGCGAGTCAATCAAGGTCTCGTGTCCTAATCCCAGCCACCCCGACAAGCACCCCTCGGCCTGGTTGAACCGCGACAAGAACGTCTGGTACTGCTCAGGCTGTGACGAGGGCGGCGACGTATACGACATAGCTGCCTGGCATTTTGGCTTTCCTGTTCCTGGGTATCGGGACGGGGAGCAGTTTCACAAGCTGCGCGAAGAAATGGCCCTGGCGAGTGGCTTCTCGTTCGTTCGTGTGGCAGGTTCACGAGAGACTGTACTTGTTCCTCCGGACGAAGAGGAAGAAGTAGAGCCCCCCAAGAAGGCCAAGAAAAAGGCAGAGCCCGAGCCTGAACCAGAGGAAGAAAAAGAGGCCGAGGTCATTGACCTCTTCGGTCTTTCCGAGGACGAGGTCATCTTTCCGACGCTCCCTTGGCGCGAACTTGTGCCTGAAGGAACGTTTCTACGTGAGTACATGACCGTATGTACAGAGGACGACGTAGCGGAAGAGTATCACTTCTGGAACGGCCTTCTCGGGATCGGATTCGTACTGGGAAAGGATGTCATGCTGGATGATGACGTACCTGTGCCAGGGAATCTGTTCATCTGCCTACTCGGGCACACCGGTGACGGCAAGTCCAAGTCGTATCGGCACTTGGAGGGATTGCTGCAAAAAGCACTTCCCTACAAGCGCGACGAAGACGAGAGCAAGGGCGTACTGATCATCAAGAGCCCGGCGTCGGCCGAAGCTCTGATTCACAGGTTCAGCAAACCGATTATGGACCCTGTCAATCCCAAGATCATCGCCTACCATGCCGCTGTCAGGGGGCTCGTAGAGTACAACGAGCTGTCGTCACTGGTCGGACGAGCTTCACGCCAGGGCAACGTAATCAAGCCTACGCTTATCTCGTTCTACGACTGCTCTACCACGGTGTCTACCGAGTCGATTACGTCAGGGATCAAGTTCGCGCAGGACCCATTCGCCAGTATGTTCACCACGACCCAGCCACGGGCGATCAAAGAGCTCGTACGTTCGTCTGATGCTGACAGTGGATTCCTGAACAGATGGGTCTTCGTTTCCGGCAAGCCTAAGGAGCGATACTCGCTTGGTAAGAGGCGGATTGACACAGACTCATGCATTCCTCTTCTTCATGCTATCCGTAGTTGGACTGGTCGTGGCAAGCTGGTGGACGTGGAACCTGACGCCGCCGAGCGGTGGCACCAGTTCTACACACAGGTACTCAGACCGCAGCAAATCAGAGACCAGTCCTCGATGCTCACCCGTGTCGACCTGCTGCTCAAGAAACTGTTCCTGCTGTTCGCGGCGAACGAGCACAAAGATGTAGTCGATCTGAGTATTGTCGACCGGGTCATCAAGATGTATCCGTACATCGTCGAGGCGTACGGGATTCCGGCGGCACAGATTGGCTCGTCGGACCGCACCGAGATCACGGAAGAGATTCTTCGTCACGCCGAGAGGTTCACGAAGAAGAACAAGACCGGGATCACGCCGCGCGACCTCAACAGGTGCATGGCGAGCAAGAAGTACGACCAGGAACTTGTCAACAGGCTCTTGAGGGCGCTAGTAGAGGCGGGTCGCCTCGAAGAGAGCACAGCAAACAAGGGCAGAGTGGGAAGACCTACAGTGAGGTACGCATATGTCGGGTAACTTACAGGAGCTCGCCAGCGCCGTCATGGACGAGATTCTGGACCCGGAGTTCGACACGTTCACGCACGGAAACAAGGGCACATCCTACCGTGGATGCAAGGGGCCTTTGTGTCGGAAGGCGGAACGGGACTCCTGTGCTGCCCGCTACAGAAAGCGAGTCGGTCGGGACGTGAAAGAGTACGCCCCCCGCGAGAGCGCCTATCCCGAAGAGTGGCTCCAGGAAATTATCGATTGGCATCGAGCCGAAAGAAAGAAGATCGGGATCAGCCGTTCTTTGCTCGAGTACTACAAGATAAACCCTGTTGACACGCGGATTTTGGTTTCGGCCAGGTAGCGCGTAGCATACACAAGTGCCCCGCGTACCGGCACTGGAACGTCCACGCCAGGGACCATCCAGTCGTCCGGACACCGGTTCAGAACCGGCGCGGGGCACTTCTCTCTCACCAGCAATCTTCGAGACTGTTCGTTGGCTCGGTCTGCGGAAGTGACGCTCTGCCCGTGGCGCTGTCCAGACAGATATAGATCTTTTCACCGTCCTTGATCGGCTCTTCGGCGACGATAAGCATTCCGCCGTAGCGAAACTCTTCGCCTGCTTCGATGTTTGACATCGAGAATCCAACGCAAACGTACTTGTCAGCGTCGCTGCCGATCATGCTGACCGTGAATCTTTCCTTGCGATAGCGCGCCATTTCGTCCATGAACTCGATACCGCGTCGTGCAGCGAGTTTACTTGCGACGTCTTCAGCGATGCCCGCTTCGAGTCTTTTCTTGGCACGTTCGTACTCATCGTTCATCCACCTTGGTAATCCAGTCGGTTTAGGTCCCATCGGTAAGCTTTCCGAGTGCCCACCCCTTGCGCACGCCTGCTAGCGCTGCCTCCTGTGCCAGGCGCACCAGATAGGCGCGATTGGGGACGTGAGATGGGATGTGGTCGGCGATTTCTGACGCGATTTCTTCGGCAGAAGCTTCATGGATTGCGCGCTCTTTCTTCTCCTGGTCGGCGTCAGAAACGAAGTCGACGCCGATCATTTCGAGGTGAACTTCGCTCATTCCGTGCGCCAGCGGGCCAGCAGGATACCCCACCGACCAATCGGTTACTCGCATTTTGGCCGTGCCAGCGATCTCAGGAATGCCCGACAACTGGACGGTCATTTCGTGTTTCAGAGCCGTCGTGCTGGAGTGCAAGTCCTTGAGAAAGTCCGGCCGCGCGTGGTAACCGTCGATGCTTAGGCTGATTGAAAAGCCAAGTTCTGTTATGCCAACCCCGGCAGAGATCTCCACGGGTTCGTCGCTCTCATGCATTGTCGGTGGGCTGAGGCGCATTGCCACTCTTGCCCTCCCAGCGGCTCTTGGAGTGGACAACGTCGCCCGAAGACAGTGTCAGTTCGGCCGAGTAGCCTTCGGGGAGGTTGTTCATGTCGAAAAAAGCATAGTTCGAGGACCCCGGAATGCCGTACACCAGATATGCCAGGCTATTGGTTCCTACGCCCTCAGGCGCACCAAGAAGCGCGATCTCGTCGACCGGCTCCATACCTTCAGGCACGTCCGCAGCCACCGGGCGCACGATGAGAAGCACGTCGTCCTCGATGACTGTACTCAAGAACTTGACGGCCGAGGTGTGATAGTGAGCGCTTGCCATGTGTTGCTCCTTCAGTAAATCTGGCCGGATAGCTCGTATAGCCCCGGTCCTAGACAGAACATATAAGCTTATGCTAGTAGCGAATCTCAGATGCTATACATCAAACACAGTCAATTCTGGGGGTTTCGTCATCGGACTAAACCATCCCATAGAGAGACGATTAGGACAGATGGGTATGAATCCTGAAGTAAATGTGCAATACCGTGACAGAGAGAGACGACACACACAATAAGGACAGGAGCTTATCTTTCGCGCGCATTTCGGTAGTATATCAGCGAGAAATACAGTAAATCCAGCCCCGAACTACTATCGGACAGGTGCTGCGCGGAGCCATGTTCTGATAGGCCCGGGAGGGTGCATGTTTCATGATCAACTTCAAGAATTTGGTCACGGGTTGGTAACGAAGTACCCAAACTTTTTGGGTGGACAAAACCGGACAAATAATTTCGTCATTGGATTCCGGCTGTATTAAGTCATTGGCCGTAATGACGAAACTCATTCACCCTAAACCGGCCTTTGACCTGCGGAAATAGGAACGTTAAGAATATTATGTCATTTCGTCATTGACTTCCTATACAAAAACACAGAGATAGAGCCTCC
>Ga0247802_1000016_pt1 | contig 9074 bp, 14 predicted proteins | sample UWRJS076202R6_FD_181017 | JGI IMG/M metagenome (GOLD analysis project Ga0247802, IMG submission 181017) | Soil microbial communities from Arlington Agricultural Research Station in Wisconsin, United States - UWRJ-S076-202R-6 | ecosystem: Environmental > Terrestrial > Soil > Agricultural land... | reverse complement strand
GGCTGCTCGGGCACCCTGCTCAGATTCCAGGTGGGGGCATTCGGCGGCACGCCGATCACGGGCGGTGCCTATGCGAACGGCGCCGGCGGGGCGGGCGGCTCGGCGGCCGGTGGCGGTGGCGGGTCCGGCGGCGACACCACGATCGTGATCAACGGGACCACGTTCACCGCCAAGGGCGGGGGCGGCGGCGGTGGGATGACAGCCTCGACCGACAACCTTTCGACCTCCAACCCGCCGGCCGCCGGCACGAGCGCCGGTGATTCTGGCTACCACCTCGGGCAGAAGGGGATCGTCGGAGGTGGTGGCATCACCTGGGAATCCGGCGCCGGCGGCAGCATCGCGCCATTCGGCGGAGGCGGGAAGGGAATTGGCGGCTCGAATGTGGGTAACCCGGGCACGGGGACTGGCGCCGGCGGCGGCGGAGCGGCCTCCAATTCAGGGACCGGGAACGTCGGAGGCGCTGGGACCATCGGCGAGATCATCATCGAAGAATGGGCGTGACTGAGGCCGGCTCTCGGTCGCCGAAGAGACGCTCTGATGTACGTCTAGCGCGCCGACCACGCCTGCCTATCATGGTCCGGTGCTAGCCCAATGGACGGTCGTAGTTGACGACGGCACCCGACCGTTCGGACCGGGCATCTCGCCGGACCAGCGCCGGCCGCTGCACCTGACCGTCGGCGACGAGACCACGCTGGAGATCTCGCTGGTCGACCCCGAGGGCGGAGCCGTCCTGCTGGGCACCAGCGACTTCCTCCAGCTGGACCTGCGCACGCTCTCGCGCCCGCAGCGCCAGATCCTGACGGCGAGGTCGGCGGCGATCGCGGGCGGGCGGCAGCGGATCACGATCGCGGCCGACACGACGCGGACCGTGCTCCCCCAGCGTGGGGAGTTCGATTTGTGGCTGGTGAGGGGCGGGAAGCGTACGCAGCTGATCCCGATCTCTGAGCTCATGCTGGCGCCGAGCGCGCTGGGGACCAACTATCTGTGACCAAACAGGACATTCCGCGGCGTGCCAGCGCGAGCGATGACGAGATCACGCCGCATTCGAGCGAGCCCCCGGAGCAGCTTCCCATCCGCGAGGTCCGTCGCATCGAGGATCTACTCGGCCGCAAGCGCGGGAACGTCGAGGTCGCGCTCGCCGCGCGCTTCCGCAACGACGACGCCGACCCCTACGATCTTGTGGCGCAGCTCGCGCTCGACGTGCACGACCTCAAGAAGCCCGTCTCCCTCGCCACCAAGGCCGTGTTCGCGGCCCTCGCGACGATCACCGGCGCCGCCATCTACGTGGGAAATGCGATCTGGGGTGCCTCGGAGCGCAACACCGCGGTCGAGTACCGGCTCCGATCCTGTGAGCAACGCGACGACCGGATGGAGCACATTCTCTATCCGGCGTATCAATCGAACCCAGCGAAACCGCAAGGAACTGGCCCATGACCTCCCGTTTCAAGAAAGCGACGGCACTGGCATTCTGCGCACTGTTCGGCTACCTGAGCCTGCGGCTCATCGCTCTCCTCGCTGCCCTGGGCGCCTCGTTTGCGCCGTCCTCTCCACCCGGTTACGGTCGGGATCTGGACTACATGGAGGGGAGCGACGATGCACAAGGTACTCTTCGTGCTGGCTGGTGCCGCATTGATCTCGGCGACGTACCGGAGGATTCAGGGTGGCCAGGATGGCGAGGTAGTCGCGGCGATCACGTTCCTGGCGGCCTGTGCCTTGCTCGGGGCTGGCGCGATCGTTCACGCGGTGTGCTCGCGTCGCAAGAAAGATTGATCCCGCCGTCTGCTGTTCTCTCGTCCATGTCCATGAAAGGAATTGCGCCATGAAGTCATCGATCGACGCACCACAGCCGTTCTCGCTGAAGCAGGTTGCCATGACGTCCGCTGTGATCGCTGCCCTGTTGCTCGGATTCTCGCTGGTCGCGCAGGCGTCCGTGGGGGCGACGCCCGTCGCGCCGGCCGGCACCGATCCAATGAGCCTGCTCGGACTGCTGCTGACCGGCCACTACCTGCCAGCCATCGGCGGTGGGCTGGTGATCGTCGTCGGTCTCCTGCGATCGGGCGGCTCCAAGCTCTGGCCCTGGCTCGGCACCAAGCTCGGCGGCTATGCCCTGGCCTACGTGACCGCCTACGCGCTCTACCTCGGCACGGCGTGGCAGGCCGGCGCGGCGTGGGACGTACACCTGCTGGTGACGGCGTTCGGCGCGGCGCTCATGGCGAGCGGCGTGCTTGACCACTGGCGCGACGTGGTGGGGGCGGTGACCGGGTCCGGTGGATCCGATGCGGCCAAGACGAGCTCGGCGGCCATCGTGAGCATGGTGATCCTCGGCTGCTGCTGCCTGGCGGCTCTCGGCGGGGCCTCCTGCGGCGGCACCAAGGCGAGGGAGATCGAGTCGGCCGTGTGGAACTGTACGGCCCCCGAGCGCGCCGAGGCGGTCGCCGCGGTGACGCCGGCGGTGGTCAGTGTGATCAAGGCAGCCGGCAGCGCCGACGGCAAGCTGATCGACCTCTCGACGGTCCAGGCAGCGATCAGCAAGGCCAACCTGCTCACCGAGGCCGGCGTGCTGCTGAGCTGCGCGCTCGCCAGCGCGGTCGCGATCCTCGAAGCGCCGACACCGGCGCCCGCGCCCGGCGCCCCAGCGGCGGCGCCCTACGTGCTCGACCCCGCCGCCGTCGCCAAGGTGTGGGCCGAGATCGACGCGAAGCAGCTCGGCGGTGCCCGCTTCCAGGTGGGTGGCGGCAAGATACTGTGATCGCTACTGCAGGTTGCTCGCTGCCGTTCCGCGGATGATCATGCGAGGTGATGGGGCTCCTGATACGTGACCAGCTTCACGACATTCCCGGCCTGACGATCATCCCGCCGGCCAGCGCCGGTGGACCGAGCTGGTGCGCGCTCTCGCCGCGCGACTACCGCATGCGGCGCCGAAGGGTGCGGCAGCTGATGATCCATTCGACTCGCGGAGATGAACCCCAGCACGTGATCCCGGGAGCCGGGCCGGGCGGCCACGCGAGGGCGACTGCCGAGTTTTGGGCGGGCGACCCGACCCCCAGCGGCGCCCACCTCGTGGTGGATTCGAATGGGGCCATCGCCTGCCTGTGCGACCTCGCCTATCACGAGGCGTTCCACGCCACGGTGAGCAACCCGTACTCCGTTGGGATCGAGATGGCCCAGGAGCCGGATAACGGCATCTACGAGGCCGTCTACGACACGATGATCGTACTGGTGCCGGCGCTCTGCACCCTGCTGGACATCCCGTACTTCGTCGTCGCCGACCCGTACACCGGGCATCCGCTGCCGAGGTTCCTCGACGGCGCGCCGGGATTCAGCGGGGTATCGGGTCATCGATGCAACACGGAGCAGCGCGGCCGCGGCGACCCCGGGGACGAGATCTTCGCCCGGCTGATCGCGGCCGGCGGCGAGGCCGTGCTCGCCCAGCAGTACGAGGACCAGACCCGCAGCAAGGCCAGGCAGCGGGCGCTCAACGCGCGCGGCGGCGAGCTGGAGGTCGACGGCGAGGCCGGCCCGGCGAGCCTGGCGGAGATGCGGCGCCAGGGGATCTCGCGCTGGCGAGACGTGCCGACGGCCTGACGTGGCGGCGCGGCGGTGGCGAGAGCATCAGGCCAAGAAGGTCTGCCGCGACTGCGGTGGGCAGATCGAGCCCAAGCGTCTCGCCGCGGGCAACAAGTGCTGCCACGGCTGCGCCAAGAACCGCGCCGACGCTGAGAGCGAGCGCCGACGAGCAGGTCGTGATAGTTGTGGGGCGATGACTCCAACCGACCAGACCTCACCGACCCCATCAACCCCGCCGCCCGCCGAGCACATCCTGCAGTACTTCAGCTACGAGCATCTGCCGCCGCACCTGCAGGCGGTGAGCAAGCCATTCTGCGACCTCGCGCGTGTCATCGTCGCCGACGGCGAGATGCCCGCCGGCACCGCGATCCAGTTCCCGCTGCCGCGGAACCCCGAGCGCACCGTCGCGCTCCGCAAGCTCCTCGAAGCGAAGGACGCGGCTGTCCGCGCGCTGTTGTCGAAGTGAGCGCGTCGCACACCTACGCGATCCTCGACGTGTCGCCCGCCGTCTACGCCGAGATCCGCGAGAAGCTCAAGGCCGCCGGCTACGACCACGCGTTTCACGAGGACGACGCGCGCGAGGTGATCGACATGCATGGCATCGCCCTCCGCGAGACGTCGACCCCGGAGTGATCGTCTCTGCAACTTCGTGGGTCCCGCGCCTACCTTCGTGGGTCCCAGTGTCCTCCATCACGGAGTAGACGGCGGTAGATCAGGGGTGGAGGTACCACCACCATGAGCGATAGCACCGTCATTACCCCGCTTCCGGGGCAGTCCGTCGTCACCGTCGAGACCGATCACCGCCACCACGGAGGCGGCGATTGCGGCCACCGCCACGATGAGCTCCGCACCGATGCGGACTACCGGAGCCTGATCTCGCAGGGCTCGGTCAATGGCGACCGGATCAACACCGGCGTCATGGTCACGGGCGACCGGATCAACGCCGTCGGAGCCGCCGCCGCGCTGGCCTCGTGCCGCACCAACGAGCTGGTTCAGGGCACCGCGTGCAAGACCGACCAGCTCGTGCTCGAGGGGGACGGCCGCACCCGCGAGGTCACGCAGGCCGGGTTCGGCGGCGTCCACGATCGGCTCTGCGATGCCAAGGCGGGCATCGTCGCCGCGGTCGACCGGATCGGCGTGGCCGAGGCACTGGCGGCCTGCAAGCTCGGCGATCAGGTTGCCGAGTCCAAGCTGCAGACCGCAGTCGGCTTCAAGGACCAGATCATCGCCCAGAACGTCGGGTTCTCGGCGCAGTCGGTCCTGTCGACCACCATCGGCAACGCGGCCAGCGTTCTCGCCAACTCGATCGGCAACGCCGCCGCGGTGCAGGCGACGGCGAACTACAACGGGCTGACCGTCCAGGCCACGAACAACTTCAACCAGACCACGGTCCAGCTGGAGCGCGTTCGTGCCGAGCTCGAGTCGAAGACCGCGGCCGGGTTCGCGGCTGCGACGCTGCTGGCGTTTCAAAACAAGAGCGACAGCGACGCCAAGGCCGCGGCATGCTGCTGCGAGCTCAAGGCGCTGATCATCCAGGAGTCGGCGGCCACGCGGCAGCAGGCGGCGGACTTCCGCATGCGCGACCTCGAGGGCCGTCTCAACCGGATCCCGACCGGCGTCGCGATCACGATCCCGCCGGGCCTCTGATCCGTGAGCGAGCGGGTCACGTCGCCTCGCGTGTTCGACTACTCGAGTCCGGTGGCGTCGTGGCCGGACAAGATCAGAACGAGGTGGCCGAACACGATCGCGACGCTGGTGTTGATCGAGCGTGAGCGGATCGCCGGCGTTCGCTTGGGACGGTAGGCCGGTCAGAACAGGCCGGCGGACTGCCCGGCGAGGTGCTCGGCGTAGGCGCGCTGGTACAGCTCGACCATCGCGAGCTCCCACTGCTTGACCGCGCCGCGCGGCCAGCCGGCAAAGGGCCCGCGGTAGCGCGTGATCCCGATATCGTCGCCACGGTGGTGAGCCTCGCATAGCGGGATGCAGGTGTTGTCGGGGGCCTTCTGGCCGGTGCCCCGCGCGCCGGCGTGGTGCGCCTCGATGACGCCGCGACATCCGGTGAACGCGAGAGGTCCCTTCCACAGGCCGAGCAAGCGGACGCCCGTCATGCCGCCTGGGTGCAGGCTCCGGCGCCACGACTCCATCTGGACCATGCAGCAGGGCTGCCGTTTCACAAATGCCATGAAGGCCAGGTCGCGGGGTCGTCGAGAGTACTTGGTGCGACGCCTCGCGGGTCGAGACGGGGAAGGCGGACCGGGGAGCTGATCGTTGCGATAGAACGTGACGCCGGTCAGCGATCCCATCGGCATCCCGCGCTCGATCCAGCCGGCCATCTCGTCGGCGGGAACCAGCGGGGCCATGCGTTCTGGTTTCGCCCGGCGCCGCCGGCGCAGCGGCGTCTTTCGCTTCAACGGTGTGCGCTTCATGCGGTCTGCTCGTCGGGCGCTGGCACGAACCCCACGCGGATGGCGTCGCGCGCGAGCTCGGCGGCGTTCCGCAGGTGGAGCTTCGCGAGCACCCTGCTCCGATGGGAGTCGGCGGTCTTCACGTTGACGTCCAGCTGCTCGGCGATCTCGTGGCAGTTGAGGCCGAAGGCGAGCAGCTTGGCCACGCTCCGCTCGCGCGCGGTCAGCGTCTCGTAGAGCGCCCGTCGAGAGTCGACCGTCGGGGGCGAGATGGCCGCTGTGAGGGCGGCGGGTTCGGCAGGGATCTCGGTCATGGCGTGCTGTTCTCCGTGTCGAGGTGGCCCCAGGGGATGGCCGGCGCCACGCGGCGCATCAGCGTGCGGGCATGTTCCACGTTGGCCTGGTCGTTCCAGAGGGTTACCCTCCCGGAGGGGTGAGGCAGTCCGACGAGCCACCGCTCGGGACCGAATGGCGCAGACGTCTCGATGAACCCGTCGGCGGCGACCACGCCGAACGCCCGCTGGACCTGCCGGCCGAGCAGGACGATCAGCGACCATGGCGCCTCTCCGAGGAGCTCGGTGGCCCGAGCCTTGGCGTCGTCGCGATCGAAGGCGCCGACGCAGAGGTTCACGCGCCACAGCGGCAGGTACCACCGACGACCCTCGATGCCGAAGATCCGGCGCTGCAGCCGTCCGCCCGCCGAGGTCGGCGGCTCGTTGTAGAGCGCGTAGCGCTCGTCGCTGCCATAGGGGTTGCCCTCTCCCACTATCAGCACTTTTCCACAGGCGTCCGGGCCGGCGATCCGCGATGCCCCGAGATGCAAGGCAGTCATTCGAATAGCCTCCCCTGCGGAGCCGGTATCGGCTCAGCGACGCGCCCGTCGCGGATCTCGATGACGCCCGGGTCGCGAGTCTCGACGCGCTCGACCCACACCCGGATCCCAGCTGCGCGCGCCATCTGCCCGATCTCGGCCAGGCTCTGCTCGGAGATGATCGCGCCGTCGCGGATCCACACATCCCTCAGCTGGGGCTGCGCCGCCGCGGCCAGCGCGATCGCCACGCGCATCCGCTCGGCGCCGCTGGCGTTCGCGAGGGGCACGCCGCGGTAGGTGACGCCATCCGCGGTGAACCCGAGGTTCTCGACGGGCAGCGCCGCGGCGGCGAGCCGGGCTGCCTTGCTCTCGTCGATCGACTCCATCTCGACCTCGATCGCCGAGTGGGTCGCGACGTGGGCCTCGTGCTCGGCGGCGAGCTTGCGGCGTCCCTCCGCAGCGGCCTGGATCTTGGCGATCGCCGTGTTATGGGTGGCGGCGCGGCCGATCTCCGCCTGGATTTCGCTGCGCCTGACGAGGGCCCGGCCAGCCTCCCCGTCCGTCGGCAGCGCCGACGTGGCCGCCGAGAGCGCCTCGTTCGCGACACGCGCGTCCTCTTCGGCCTGTCGCAGCAGTGCCTGCGCATCGGCGAGCGTCTTCGCGGCGCGGTCGGCGACGCGCTGCGCGTTCAGCGCTGCACCATTGGCGCGCTCGATCTGGTGCGCTCGATCGGTGACCTGCTGCAGCTCGAGGGTCAGGGCGGAGACGTCGATCGGCGCCGGAGCTTCGACGGCCGGCCCTGCCGAGGCCAGCGCGCCGGCGGTTCGCTTGACCTCGCGCGAGACCTCGGTCCGCCGCGCGTACAGCCGCGCATGCCGAGCATCGAGCTTGGCGATCTCACCGTCCCGGTCGACGAGCTCGAGGAGTCGCTTCCGCTGCTCCCCGGCGTCGAGCCGAAGCCACCGCAGGGGGTCCAGGAACCGCGCCCCTATCAGCTTGTCGAGCATGGCCTGCGGCGACTTGACGGCGCCGAGATCGTCGCGGAGCTCCAGCGTGCTGGTGCCGTCGGGCTGGACGCGGCGCCGGGCGGTGAGCGGCGGGCTGCCGTCGTCGGAGTCGAGCGACACCCGGATCTCGGCATCCTCGGCGCCGTGGCGCACCGGATCCGAGAGCACCGCCTCCTTCCCACCGAGCGCGGCCTCGAGCGCGTCGAGAACGCTCGTCTTGCCCTGGGCGTTCTCGCCGCCGATCAGCAGGAGCACCGAGTCGGCGTGCGGCGAGATCTTCACCTCGTGGATTCGCTTGTAGTCGCGGATCGCGACGGCGCTGATGCGGTAGCTCACCAGAGACCTCCTGCATGGAGGGTCAACACCAGACCGACGCCAACCAGGAGCGCGCCGAAGATCTGATACGTCACCTGCGACGACGACAATCCGCGATCGCGGATCGCTGGAACGGCTGCGGCGATGATGCTGTAGCCGATGTACAGCGCCATCACGATCTGCGGCCAGGTCATGACCGGCCTCCTTCGACGGCGCGACGATCGCTGGACTGAACCAGCCATCGCTTGGCCGGCCAGCCGATGGTGCGGAGCCAGCGCCAGCGCCATGCATGGATCTCGATGCTCCAGTGCACGCCGGCGGCGATTGACGCGCGGGCGATCTCGCTCATCGCCTCCTCGCATGATCCGCGACCGGACCACTCGATCAGAACCGTGACGTAACTCGGACCGCTCGAGACCCGGACGTTGATGACCCCCGGGGCGCACTCGAAGGCCCGGCGAATGAACGGCCGAGTCGTCACGACACCCCCCGGATCTCGCGCTCGATCACGTCGAGGTCGATCTCGCAGGCCTTCGCGAGCGCCCGGATCGGCTCGCCGATCTCGCCCACCACATCGGCCTCCTCGAAGATCATCGCCGCGGTGGCGACCCGGCGGGCCTGGCGGTTCGAGCTCTGCGCCAGCTGGACGAGCCCCTCGAGCCCTTCCTTCCCCGGCGGGTCCAGCGCCCGGACCGCCGCCATCATGACCTCGGCCGTCGAGGACTGCGCGCGCGCGGTGAGGCCCGTGAGCATCCGCTCGACGACCCAGGCCCAGGTGTCGTGGTCACCGGAGATCGCCAGCTCGGCGAGCTTGCCGATCATCTTGCGGCGCACGCGGCCTTCGGCGCGCGGCGATGGTCCGGTCTCCTCGGGGCGATGTGGATCGTCGGCCTGTTCGCTCTCCTTCTGCTCGCGCGCCGGCGCCGACTTCTTGATCATCTTGGAGACGATCGCCTCGCGGTACAGGTA
>Ga0247802_1000015_pt1 | contig 9159 bp, 10 predicted proteins | sample UWRJS076202R6_FD_181017 | JGI IMG/M metagenome (GOLD analysis project Ga0247802, IMG submission 181017) | Soil microbial communities from Arlington Agricultural Research Station in Wisconsin, United States - UWRJ-S076-202R-6 | ecosystem: Environmental > Terrestrial > Soil > Agricultural land... | reverse complement strand
TGTCCCCGACGATCGGGGTATACGAGGTGACGACGCCGACCCCGGCGGTGAACTCGCCGCCCGCGATCGAGATGGTGATCGAGCTGCTGTCGACGGCGGTAATGGTGGCGGTGCGCATGCCATTGGAGATCCCGGCAGCCTTCTGCGTCTGGTGCGCCAGCTTCGTGCTCATGAGGTCGTCACCGGGGCGTACGCGCGGAGGCTCACGGACATGTCTCCGGTCTCTCGCAGGGGCAAGGTGAACCCGGAGACTACCTGCGTGCTGGCAGCGCCGTCGGCCTGCAACTGCACGAGGTCACCCAGCTCGATCGAGGCGTCCGGGACGATCGATACCGGGTCCCAGGTCTGAGTGATGGCGGTCGCGGACTTCAGCGTGCTCGTGGCGGCTTGCACGCACTGGCTCTGCGTCAGGGCGGCCTGGTTCTGGATGAGCAGCGGCTTGCGGCCGAAGTTGCCCAGGAAGTAGGTCGGCGAGGTGGGGTCGAGGTCCCGGATGATGGCGTGCACGGGAGTGGTGCCGTCCTGCCGCTCCGACGTGAAGACCACCGAGTTGTAGACGCCGGTGCGAGACACGGTGATCGTCCAGTCGGCGTCTACGCCGAGCGCGCCCGGGGCGAGGTCAGTACCGTCGGTGAGGGTGATCTGCGCGGTCTGGCTCGGGTTGGTCCACGGGGTGAGTCGCTGCACGAACGAGCCGTCGGCGAGCGGGTACCACAGCATGGCCACGGTGGCGGACATGTCGTCGAGGGCCTGCGCCCGGTCGGACTGCCACGCGATGGGGGCGATCTTCGTGCTGGTCAGGTCAGAGGTACCGAACGTGGCGTCGGGCAGCGCGCCGGTGATGAGCCGCCGGAACTCGGTGGTGATCGTGTTGGTGGGAACAGATGACTGCGGGGTCTCGAAAATGGCGTCTACGACGTCGGCGGCCAGGTCGTTGGCCCCGACGGACACCTGGCCGCTGCGGCTCATCTGCACGGTCTCGATGCGGCCGTAGAAGACGGGGAACTGCACGGTCGAGCCGTCGCCGTATCTGATGCCCCGGTACGCGGCGAGCCGGTTCCCGAAGGGGCTCAGCAGCCCACCAGGATCGACCTCTCCGTTGCTCAGCAGCGGGAACCAGGACCGGTCTACCGAGAGGGCGAGAACGCGCGCCACGCGGCTTGTGAGGGTGGCGCGCACGCTTCCGTCGATGAACGGGAGGTCGGAGTGGAGCACGGAGCCGTCACGGGCCAGCACATCCACCCGGTTGTAGACGGTGTGCGGCCGGAGCAGTGCGTCACGATATCGGGCGTCGAGCCCGCCAGCCCAGACCATCAGCCCGCCAGCCCGTCAAGAACCTGAATCCAGGTCAGCCCAGCGGCATTCACGGCCGCCCAGGTGGCGTACCGGTTACAGGTGTCCTGCCAGCGCGCCCCGACGGTGCCCTGCATCGGGCCGCCTGGCGCAGCGCACACGGTGTGCGGCATCGAGAACACCCGGATCGGGATCTTGTGGTCGGGCAGCACCCGAGAGATCGAGTTGGCCCCGACGGACATGTACCGGTCCGGCAGACCGTACTCGTCGGGGGCCTGGAACAGCAGCGGGCTACCCGGCTGGAGCAGGGCGATCAGCCGGTCCCGGTCGGCGAAGGTGCGCGACACCAGCGTCAGGGTCGAGGTCGGCGAAGCTCGCTCTTTCGAGACGACCTGCGCCAGGGCCTGGTTATTGATGTTGAACACGGCAGCGTTGGCGGCGTACTGCTCGGTATCCAGTGACTGCCAGAACACGCCCTCGGTGGGTGTGCACAGCGGGTTTGGGTCCCAGAAGAAGTCGACGCGCACGTTGTTACCAGGCGCGAGGGGGTCCTTGAACTGGCAGGAGCCCAGCGATGCGACCCGCACCCCAGCGGAGGTGGCCGTTCCGGAGGCGGTGAACACGACGACCGACGCGAAGCTGAACGTGACGCCCGAACCAGGCGTGCCCTGCATCTGGAAGAACGGCCTGACCGCGACCGTGTTGGCGGGGGCGACGGCCGAGGTGGCGAGGGTGGTGAGGGTCAGCGGCGCGCCGAATCCGGTGGTGACCCCCCCGATGACCGCGCCGGTGGCGTCGAGGTAGTCGAGGCCGATGTTCACGCCGTTGGCGGAAGAGATAAAGGCACTCACCTGGATGGCGAACGTCGCGCCGGGGGTGGCGGGTATGTCCTCGCCTCGGATTGTCGGGTTGGCCACGCCGCCGCCGGTGAAGAAGCTGAGGTAGTTCTTCCCGGACGTGTCGGTCGTGATCCGGATGGTGATGCCGGTGCTGGCCGCGTACCACGGGTCGGTGAAGCCGCCGTCGAACGTCGGATTGGCGTTCATGGGAGCGCCGCCCGGCGCGGTGGCCGTGTAGTAGAACGAGCTGTCCAGGGGCATCTCGGTGTCGTAGAGGACCGCCTTGTAGCCCGCGTACATCGGGGCGTAGGCGATGCCCAGCGCGGTGACCGACGCGCCGTGGCCGCGCACGGTCGTGGTCGCGCCGGTGATCGGGTCGACGCGCTGCACCAGGGCGTACGGGGCGTCGATGTCAGAGAAGTCCAGGTCGAGCCGCACCTGCGACTTGGCGTTGTCGGCGGTGGCCGTCAGGGTTGGCACTGCTCACCTCGTCCCGTACGCCAGCTCGTTGGCCTGGTCGCTGAGCTTCTTGTCGACGACAGTGCCGAGGATATCGGTGATCTCCCGGGTGCCCAGGTAGACCTTGACCAGCGTGGTTCCGGCGTTGCTCATCTTGCTCCCGAGGATGTCGAGCAGGCCCGTCTGCTTGGCGACGGCCGCCGCCCGCGCCGGGTCGGACATGGGGATTACCGCCTCGGGCCCGGCTTCGCCGACGACGGCGAGGGTGGGAGCGTTGATGAGGCCGCCGGTGGCCAGCAGCGGGATGTGCGGCAGGCCGATATGCACGAGGCCAGCGACCTTGTCGATGCCGGAATTGAAGCCGCCGATGACCGCGTTGATGCCGGACCGAAGGCCGCCGAGAATGTCGTGGCCGACGTTGCGCATGAAGCCGGAGATCCGTCCGGGCAGCCGCTGCACGAACGCGACGATCGCGTTGGCCCCGTCGGCGACTTCCCGCTTGGCCCAGTTCCAGGCGTCCCGGAACGCGCCGCCGATGATGCCGGGCAGCCGCTGCACGAACGAGGCGATCTTGCCGGGCAGCACGGTGAAGATGTAGATGATGGCGTTCGCGCCCGCCTGCACGGCCGCGTGCCAAGCGTTTTGCGCGAGGTGCCAGAGGTCCACCAGGAGGCGGGCCAGGCCGACCAGGGCGTTCCAGATCAACTGCGGGATCTTGATGAACGCGGCGATGATCAAGCCGATGCCGATACCGACGGCCTCCCCGGCGAGGTGCAGGGCCCCGAGGAACGCCTGGTAGAGCAGGTGCGGAATCGAGTTGATCGCTGCGATGATCTTGTTGGGCAGCGCGGCGAACCAGTTGGGCAGGGTGACGGTGAACCAGTTCCCGATGGCCGTGCCGACGCCGACGATCCAGTTCCAGATGCCCTGGAAGAAGCCCTTCACGGCGTCGAGCGCGACGGTCAGGGCGTGGGTGACAACCCCCCAGTTCTTGTAGATCAGGTAGGCACCGGCGGCGATAGCGGCGACAGCCAGGATGATCCAGCCGACGGGGTTGAGGGCGTCCACGATCGCCTCGTAGACGGCGACGGCGACCAGGGCCGCCCGGTACGCCAGCCACGCCGTTGCCGCCGCCTTGAGCAGGTCGGGGTGCTGGCCCAGCCAGTGCGCGACGGCTTCCAGGTGCGGGGTGAGCTTGGCCAGCGCGCCGGAGAGGTCGGTGGAGAAGGCGGTGACCAGCTCGCCGATCGCCGGAAGCAGCGGCACGATGATGGCCTGGAGCGCGGCGAGAGCGGTGTTGAGGAGCTGGAAGAGCGCGACCAGCGCCTGCTTGCCCTGGGCGGAGGCGAAGAAGGCAGCGAGGTCCCCGATGAGGGTGGACAGGAAGCCGAGCGCGTCGCCGCCCTGCGCCTGAAGGGTGGAGATGATCGTGGTGACAAGATCGAAAACGTTGCCGAGTAGGCCACCGAGCTGCTGAAGGATAACCAGCGCATCCGAGAAGAACTTGGCCAGCGCCCCCGAGTCGGCCGCCTCGTTGATGAACGCCGCGAACATCGAGATGGCGTGCGCGAACCCGCCCGACAGCGTGGTCACCAGCGGGCCAGCGGCGGCGGCGATGGCCAGGAACGCGCCCGCGAGGTGGCCCAGCGCCGGGATGAACGGCTTGATCGCGTTGTGGGCGTTGGTGAAGATCTCGGCGATTTCGTTACGGGACCGGGCCGACCCGAACGCGGTGATCAGGTTGGAGCCGATCTTGCCGATGTCCACCGACAGGCTGACCAGCCCCCGGTGCAGCACCGGCAGCAGGCTCCGCGCCGTGTAGGTGAGCGACCCTTCGAGCTGGTTGAAGAAGACCTGCTGTACGTCCTGCTGAAGCTGGTGGAACGCGGGGTGCAGCTTCTGGACCTCGCGGACGAAGGAGCGCGCCGACGGCGACAGCTTCTTCATAGCCTCGTCGAACTGCTTGGCCTTGGCCGGGTCGAAGGCGGTCTTCAGCGCTGCCCCGACGCCGTTGGTGGCCAGCTTCAGCGCGGCCAGGGCTCCGACCATCGTGCCGATGGCGGCCGGGATGGTGGCAGCCAGGGCGGTGACTGCGGGGGCGAGGGCGGCGACCAGCTCCACGGCGAGGGCGATGAGGACCGGCATGAACGCGGCGGTGGCGAAGGACAGGCCAGCGCCGAGCCCCTTACCCAGGGAGAGTCCGCCCTTGCGACCGGACTTCTCCATGTTGTTTTCGATCTTTCGGTCGACACCCCGGCCCAGCTCGTCAGCGGCGTGCTCGCCCGCATGTTCGGCCGACTTGTCCAGCTCGTCGAACTTCAGGCCCTTGGTCTGCTCGTCCAGAGCCGCCTTGATCTTCTGCCGCAGGCCGGGCGTGAAGTTCTTGAGGTCCGCGAAGACCTCGACAAACGCGCGCCCCAGACTCCCTGCCATGGATCAGGATCTTACGGGTTCGGGGGGCTGGGCCTGCCCCATCATCGCCATGAACGCATCCTGCGCGGCGCGCTCGTCATACATGTCCTCCGTCTTGACGCCCTCCACCCCGATCGGCGGCAGCCGCAGGTCGATGTCGAACTTGTTGCGCTCCTTATCGTCCATCGTCCGCACACAGATCACGTAGATGGCGTTCAGGGCGGCGGCGAGGCTCACCTTATCCAGGTCAACCCCGAGCCGGGTCAGCTCCCCGCCGATGATGTGCCACGACGCGGCCGACGACCGGATCAGCCGGTCCGCCTCCCACCACGAACGCCCGGCTGCCGCCGTCAACAGCTCCCGCGACCGGGTGACCAGCAACTCGGTGTCAACGGCCCCGTCCAGCAGCAACTCGCCGATCCGGTCGTCGGCTTCCGGCTCCATCATCCCGGGGATCAGCGGCAGCACGGCCTCTTCGTCCAGGATCGCCAGGAACCAGTCGGCGGCTGGCCGGGCAGGCACCATGAAGGTCTCCCCGGCCAGCTCCACCTCCAGCACCCACATCTTGAGCGCGGCGAGGGCGTCGGCGGCCACCGGCTAGATGTTCTCGTGCGGCAGCAGCAGGGCGTCGGAGGGCAGCTCGCCGCAGTGGTGACTCTCAGGCGAGCCGAAAACGAACCCGTGGCTGCACTTCGGCATCCCCGCTTCCCGCAGTTCCCGGACCGCCCGCAGGTGCGTGGCTCGCTGGTGCGCGCGACCCGCCTGGAAGCCGTCCTTGAACGAGACCTTGCGCAGGTGGTCGTGCCGCCAGAAGTGGAACGGCAGCCAGACGGCGAGCGCCACGTAGGCGGCGAGCTGGACAGGCCAGGGCACGTACTGGGCGATGTACTCGGTCCACGGGATGGTGCCCGCCGGGTGGAAGATCCCAGCGACCAGCTCCATGACGATCGCGGCCAGGGTGACCCCGAGGAAGACGATGGTCCAGATCAGCCGCTTGACCTTCAGGCCGCTCATCGGCCCTCCAGGTCGGCGAGCGGGCACGAGCCGGGCGGCAGCGGAGTGTGGTCCGTGTGGTCCACGAGGGTGGAGACGTGGCCGTCCACCAGAACCAGCTCCCCATGCGGCCAGGTGGCCGGGGTCGGGTCCTGGCCTTCCGGGACGGCGATCCGTTCCAGGTCGTAGTCGATCAGCAGGTGGCCGCACCAGGCGCAGCGCTGACGCAGCAGGGGGCCGATGGTCACGTGCACTCCAGCGATGTGGATGACGGCGCTCACCGGGTGCGACCGCTACGCGCCCGGCGCACCGCAGGGACGGCCTTCTTCGCGGGGGTCTTCGTGCCGTTCAGCTTCTCCCCGGCGACGCGGATGGAGTCGAAGACGTCCTCGGCGGAGACGTCGCCGTCCACCATGGCGTCCTCCAGCCACAGCTTGTCGTCCTCTTTGACGACCATGCCGTCCACGATCTTGCCGAGGGTGCCGAGGTTCCGGACCGTGCGGTCGCGCTGCTCCTCGGTCATCTCCTCAGCGTTTTCGATCTTGGGAAGGTTCCGGAACGCTCGCGCCAGCACCACCAGGGCACCGTCGGTCGGGGCCCGCATCTCCACCTCGCGATCCCCCAGCGGGACCATCACCGTCAGCTCGGCCATCATCTCCTCCTCCTACAGGCCGCCGCCCGCGTCTGCTGCTGCGGCGCTCTGCATCTTGTAGCCCTCCTGCGCGGCGACCTCACGGAGCGCGTCCCTCAGCCAGGGCTTGCCGGGTCGGGCTGGCTGGTGGACCCACTTGCGCACCATCTTCTGGCCGCCCCACACGAACGCGAGGGCCTGCTTGTTCTTCGGGCGTATCACGATGGCCCTGCGGCCCTCGTGCACAGGCAGAGCGTACTTGACGTTGGTGAAGACCTCGCCCAGGACTTTGTTGGTCGAGGACTTGATCCGGAACTGGTGCGAGGCACGCAGATTGCCGGTGTCGACGGGGGTCAGCACCTTGCCCCGGTTCAACACCCGCAGGGTGATCCGAGTGACGTCCCGTCCTGCAAGGTCGTGCAGAACGCTGTCGATTACCGGCTTGAACAGCTCAACCCGGACGCTCTTCACTCCCATGCTGCGCCTCCTCGACCCGCGCGGCCGGAGCCTGCGGGGCCACGCTGCCTTGCGCCTCGGCGACGGTCGGCTCGTCCGTCACGTCCCGAAGATAACCGAACTCGACATGCTGGGTGGCCCAGCCGAGGTCGTCGGCGTCCTGCTCGAACCGCTCCCCGGCGTTGAGGCCGCTGAAGCTGATCAGCACCTCGTACGTGCGCGGCTTGGCCTTACGGCTCACGTTGCCCATGGCGTTCTCCTCAGCAGTCGGAGCAGGGGTTCATCACGGAGACGGTCACCCGGAGGGTACCCCCCATGCAGCCGCCCTCAACCGACAGCGGATTCCATTCCCCGACGGCCCGGCGCTGGGTGTGCGGGAAGCAACAGGCCGCCGCCCGGCGCATCAGGTTCTGGTGCTGCATCAGGGTGTTGTGCGCGGTCAGCCAGTCGGAGGTCGACGGCGGGTCCATGTTGTCGAACGCCTGGTCAGAGTCGGACCAGGGCATACAGAACGCAGAGCCCATCTCCAGCACCACGGCGTATGCGAACGGGCCGCAGGGGGTCCAGGTGTTGTCCGGCCCCGGGAACGAGTCCCACGACGGATAGACCTGCGCCACCCGCACCCAGGCGAGCCCGGCGCAGCACTCGTCCACGTTCGGGCCGATCAGCGGGCCGCCGTCCGCGCCCGCCCGAATCTCGATCTTCGCGGGCGGCGACGGCAGCTCGTTCAACTGTGTGGTCAGGCAGGCCAGCAGGGCAGACGCGACCGGGGAGGCGATCAGGTCCGGCGGCCCGAGGGTGGGCACGTTCAGCGTGGCCGACATGCTGCCGGTGGCGGTGAGGCTGGCCGACAGGTGCGTCTCGATCACCGGCGCGGCCGTCATCGAGCCTGTCGCCGTAAGGCTGGCCGCGAGGGACACCTGCCGGGTCAGCCCAGCCGTCAGGGAGCCGGTGGCGGTGAGGCTGGCGGCCAGCGTGGCTTCCCGGGTCAAGCCCGCCGACAGGCTGCCCGTGGCGGTGAGGGTTGCGGCCAGGTCGACGATCTGGGCAGTGGCCGCCTTGATCTCAACACCTGCGGCGACCCACGTCGGGTTACCGGCCGGGATGGTCAGGGTGATGCCGGTGGCACCGGCGGACGGGACCGGCGAGTAGGCGAAGTAGTGGACGCTGTTCGACCCCAGATGACCGTCGAACAGGCCATCGTTGACCATGGCCGCCGGAGTCCAGGTGTATCCGGCAGGGTCGCGGCTGGCCAGGTCCACCACGCACAGCGAAACGACCGAGTTGGGGGCCGTGGTGGTGATGGACGTCGACAGCGCGCCGACGCCGGAGGTCGGGGCCGACAGGACGGCCGGGGTCGCGTCGACGAACGCCGAACCCCACCGTTCGACGACCATCGAGTGCCGGGTGGCGTTGGCGGTCAGCGGGGCGCTGGAGACGGCGAACGCGCCGGGCGATCCGGCGACGGTGCACACCCACGTGCCCGCCCAGCCGTTGAACCCGCCGGGTGCGGTGATCTGCGCGGGCGTGTAGGTCTGGCCGCCGCCGGTCGGCGTACCCATGCCGTCGGCCGTTGACCAGGTGGTCGCCCTGACGACGATCACTTCGCCGTTGGCGGGCGTGAACGAGGGCGTGGTCAGGGTGGAGGTGTCGGCACCGGGCGAGTAGACCTCGTAGTGGGTGATCAGGCTCGGGTTCGGCATGATCCCCTCACTGCATCGTCAGGACAAGCGCTCCCGCGAGAATCCGCAGTGTGTCGCCCAGGTTGACCGTCTTGTTCGCGGTCGCCGCCCCCCACCACCAGCGGAACGGGGTGCCAGCACTGTCCCACACCTCCACGCCTACGACCGTGCAGGCAGGCATGTTGGCGAACACCAGGTCGGCGCTGTTCGCGGTCTGGGTGGTGCCGGTCGCTGACGGGAAGGCGACGGACTGCGGCGCGTACGTGGAGCCGCCCGAGTTGACGACCTCGGTACCGGCGACGGAGTCCGAGCCGTTCGCCGTCATCAGCCGCACCATCAGCGGGCCGGTCAGGGCGGTCGTGGAGTTGCCGGTGAGCCAGTTGAGGACTCGGGC
>Ga0247802_1000014_pt1 | contig 9307 bp, 10 predicted proteins | sample UWRJS076202R6_FD_181017 | JGI IMG/M metagenome (GOLD analysis project Ga0247802, IMG submission 181017) | Soil microbial communities from Arlington Agricultural Research Station in Wisconsin, United States - UWRJ-S076-202R-6 | ecosystem: Environmental > Terrestrial > Soil > Agricultural land... | reverse complement strand
CCAGGAGCTCTCCCACCGCAGCCGCACTTCCTCCAGGCTCGCCTCCAGCAGCGCCGCCTCCACCGCCACCCCGCACTCCTCGCAAGCCGTCGCCACCGCCCGCCGCCGCGCCGCCGGCATCGCCCCCTCCGGCACCTGCGCGATCGTGTTCCAGAAGTCGAAGGTGACGGCCTCGATCACTCCCGCATCTTCGCTTTTTCGCGCTGAACGCGGCGCTGAAGCATTTCCGCCATCCAAAGCAGCTGCGAGGGAGTGACTTCGAGCGCCTGTCCGACTCTTTGCAGGGTCCACACCGTAGACTGGCGTTTCCCGGACTCCAGCTTCGAGATCTCGCTGGGTTCGACCTGCATTGTCCGCGCGAGCCGTTCTTGGCTCCACCCCTTGGAGACCCGCAGCGTCCGGACAACGGCTGCGATGAAGGGCTGCAGGAGTTGAGGGAGGGCCTCCAAGAGGCCTCACAGAGAAATAACCAAACGCGCGAAAAGCCATGAGGTTTAGCTCAAGGCCGCTGCCACGAAGGCGCAAATAGCGAAACTTCTAGTGTTCCGAAACGCGCCCGAGTCAGGCTCTTGATGGGAGCCCGCAGGGTGTAGCGAACACTCGCGCGGGTAAGCAACCCGCCATGACCGGGGCACCGGCACGGCGAGATCGAGGAGGTCTACCTGGTCACCCGCGGCACGCTGACGATGCGCTTCGGCGATGAGACTGAGAAGGTCGGGCCGGGGACGGCCGTGCGGGTGGCGCCGCGAACGCTGCGCTCGCACCGCAACCTCCCAGCACAGCTGACGCCGGCCTTCAGGGATCGGGCACGCCGGCGAAGATCTCTTCCAGGGTGAAGATCTGCGAGCAGGGCACGCCTAGACCCCGCGCCAGGCGCTGGAGGGTCTCGTGGGTGGGATTGCTCTTGCCTTTCTCCAGCCGCGAGATCTCCGTCGCGTCGATCCCGCTGGTCCCGGCCAGGTCACGCTGGCTCAGCTTCTTCGTCTCCCGTAGGAAGCGGACCGCTTTGCCGAGGCACTGGCGCGGGGTTTTCGAGGCGGAGCTCACCGTTCCGCCTATCGAATTGAGTTTCGGCTCAGATTGAAATAGAGCAGAACTCAAGTCGGCGGGCTGCCGTCGGGTAGCGCTGCTCCTTCCGCAGAACTATGCAGTGTCATGTATGCAATTTGCGAGCGGCGCTGTGGCGGTCGGCTCCAGGCACTTCGTGACAAGGCCGCAATAACCGAACGTGAGCTTGAGCTACGGGTCAACCGTTGACGGCGGATTTCCGCCGGGTAACGGTCGAATAACACTGTAGTTCTTAAGTAGCACGCTAGTTCTTCATTAGTCAATTCGAGTTGTATATGCGGTAAGGGTGTGAGAAGTTCGCCGGGTGTTCGCGCACGTGGCCGGCATACCGATCGAGGAGACCGCGCTGGGGCTCGCTCCCGTGTTCCTCACCGCGGGTGGGATCGCTCTCCAGAAGCTGCGAAGGCTCGGGCGCAGATGAGCACCGGGTCGCCGATCGCACAACAACCCGCGGCGCCGGTCCGGTTCCGGCGCAACGCCGACCGCCTCACCGAAGGTCAGTTGCAGACGCTCCGCGACACGTTCCAGACTATGTACGAAATCGACGATGATCGCGGCTACGGCTACTTCGCCGGCATCCACGGGCTGCCGATGCCGATCAGCTGCGAGAACGCCCACGGCACCCCCTACTTCCTGCCCTGGCACCGGGCCTACCTCTACTTCTTCGAACGCGCCCTGCGCGACCGCAATGCCGACGCGGGCCTGGTGTGGTGGGACTGGCAGACCGACGCGGACCGGCAGCCGAGCCTGCCAGGTCCTTACGCCAAGGCGAAAGCGGGCGGTAAAGCCAACCCTCTTTACTCCGCCAAGGTGACCAGACTGGCGCTCGAACAGGGCCGGCAGGCCGGGGCGCAGGTCGGCTCGGCGACCAAACGCGAACCCGGCGCGCCGCCTGAGCTGCCCAGCCGCGACGAGGTCGGCGAGGTCCTCGAACGCAAACAGTTCACCGACTTCAGCAGCGCCCTCGAGGGCCTGCACGGCCGTGTTCACGGCTGGGTCGGCGGCCACATGGGCGTGATCCCCTTCGCGGCCTTCGACCCGGTTTTCTGGGCCCACCACACGATGATCGACCGGATCTGGCGCCTGTGGCAGTTGCGCCACCCGGGGGCGACGCCGCCCGCCTCGATCCTCGACGAGGCGCTGCCGCCCTTCCGGATGACCGTCCGGCAGACCTTGAGCGTGACCGCGCTCGGCTACGACTACGCCTTCGCGACGGCCTCCTCAGCAGTGACGGTGCGGCGATGAAGCGCTTCCAGTCCGAGCCGCTCGATCTCCCGGCCGACCGCACCGACGTGCAGCGCGCCGACCTCATCTTCTACGGCGTCGACCATTCCGGCCCCACCTACGAAGCGCGGATCTTTTTCGACAACGCCCGGGCGAACGCCGACACCCCGCTCACCGCCGATGCCGGGTATGCGGGCTCCTTCACCGTCTTCGGCCACGGCGGCTGCTTCGGCGGCGACAACCACTGCGCCCCGCGCGACCGCTACAGCGACGAGTTCGACCGGCGCCCGCCGCATCCGCTGACCCCGCAGACGGTCGCGGTCACGATCACCGACGCCCTCGAGCGCGTCCAGGGCGAGCAGGTGAAGGTGCACGTGGTGATCGTCCTCCCGGAGGGGATGGAGAAACTGGCCGGCAGCACCGAGGTCGCGGCCTGCGAGCGGGTCCGGCTCGCGACCTACGCGTAGCGAGGCCCGCCCATGCCCGCCTTCCCCAAGCCCCGGTTCGACTACGACTACGACCTCGAGAAGGAACTGAAAGCGCTTCACGGCTACCCGGAGCTGCCCGAAAAGGCGGACCGGGCGATCCCCGCCAAGTCGAAGGGCAACCTGCTTCTCGCTACCTGGAACATCGCCAACCTCGGGGTTCAGGACCGGCGCGAGAAGGACTACCGCCTGATCGCCGAGATCGTCTCCTGGTTCGACCTGATCGCGATCCAGGAGACCAACGACAACCTCGAGGGCCTGCGCGGGATCCAGGAACAGCTGCCGAAGGGGTACGAAGCCCTGTTCTCCGATCCCGGCGGCAACAACGAGCGCTTCGCCTTCCTCTACGACACCAAGCGACTGCAGGTGCTGGAAGAGATCGGCAGGGTGACGGTGCCGCCGAAGGAGCTGAAGAGCGTGAAGCTGCCTGACGTCACCCAGGCGTTTCAGGGCTTCGACCGCAACCCGTACCTGGTCAGCTTCACAGCCGACGAGCTGCGCTTCGTGCTCGCCAACGTCCACCTCTACTTCGGCGACGAGCGCAGCAAGGAGGGGATGGACCGGCGCTGCCTGGAGGCCTACGCGGTCGGCCGCTGGGCCGACCTGCGCCGCCGCGACAAGCAGGCCTACACGCCCAACGTGCTCGCCCTCGGCGACTTCAACCTCCCGGTCCAGGACGAGACCGACCCGGTCTTCCGCGCGCTCACCCGCAAGGGCCTGCACCTACCGCCGCACTCGACCAAGGTCGGCGGCTCCAATCTCAGCGACGACGCCCAGTACGACCAGATGGGCGTCTTCCCGGGAGCGATGGAGGATGCGATCGAGCAGACCGGCGTCTTCGACTTCGACGGAGCTCTCTTCCGCGACCTCTGGGGCGAGACCAAGGCCGAGCAGAGCAAATTCCGCTCCTACGTCAAGTACTACCTCTCCGACCACCGACCGCTCTGGGCGCGCCTGAAGACCGGGCGTCAGTGACTCAAGAGTCCGGTCCGGCCGTCAGCCTGGGTGCAGGGGGCGGCGGTGATTGTGGTGGTGCTTCTTCACCTTCCTGCAGACCGTCCGGCCCTTCGCTTTCTTCTTCCTGAAGCCTCGACGGCACTTGTGGTGCTTGACGACGGGCGCTGCTGGGGCGGTCGTGTCGAATTGGTTACCTCCTAGGTAACAATCTCGACATTCGCCGGTCCCGGCGGTTTCGTCCGAGTCGCCCGGAGGTTGCCCGGTAGCGGCCGGGAGGTTGACGAGCGCCTGGTAGTTGCGGCAGGGCTCGCCCCGCAGGCCCGGGCAGGGCGGCAGGCCGGTCGGCACGCTCACACCGGGAACCACCGGCAGCAGCAGGCTCGAAGGCGTCGCGCCGCCGTAGGCGATCGCGACCTGGGCGGTGCCTTCGGGCTCGGTGCGGTCGAAGGCCCAGATCGGCTGGGTCCCGTTCGGGGCGGCGATCGTCACCCGGATCTGCGAGCCGGCGCGGTAGGCGTGCCCCTCGTAGTAGAGCGGGATCGTCACCGGGACGAACTGGTCGGCGGGCATCGCTTCGACGTCGCCTTCGCGCAGGCTCAGGACCGGCTCGAGCGGGGTGCTCTTGGCGGCGTCGAGCTTGCGCTCGTTCGCCCGCACCCAGCCGTCCTGGACGAAGGTCTCCTTGCCGTCGGGCCGGACCTCGCTGATCGTCGCCTGCAGGTCGACGTTCGGCGTCGAAGAACGGGCCCAGACTTCGACCGCCCCGGCGCCGACCACGGTGGTGTCGGCGCCGAGCGGCGCGCTCAGGTAGGAGACCGCGCTGCCGGCCGGGTTCTGTTCCCAGTGGTAGTCGGGGGTCTGGGTCCAGAGGCCGCCATCCTGGCTGCCGGTCCCGCCGCTGAAGTCGGTCTTCGGCAGGGCGGCGGCGTTCCAGGTGAATTCGTCGGCTCCGGAACCGGCCGGGCCGGATTCGCTGAGAGCGCCACCGGGCGCCAGGTACCAGCGCGTCGCCTGCGTCCCGGGGACCGGGAACGCGTCGAAGGATTCCTCGTAGCCGGGGTACGGCTTACCCGGCGAGGATTCGCCGAGCGGAGTTTTGCCGGCGCCGTTGTCGAAGAGGATCCGGATCGGCTTCTGCGCTTCGAAGGCGGCCAGCGCCGTGCCGTAGGTCGGCTGCGCCTGGATCGGGTCCGGCGGCAGCGTCACCCCTTCGATCCCCATCGCTTCTTTGAAGATCACCGGCGCCGCCGCCTGCACCGCGGCGGCGGTGGTGATCGGCGCCCGTTCGGCGACGTAGAGCTGGAGGAAGTCGAACCAGCGGTTGAACGTCTCCGGGTCGAGCGAGTCGATGTGGGTGCCGTTGGTGAAGGTGAACCACATTTTCTTGGACCCGGGCTCGGTCCCGGACATGTGCTCGGCCAGGGTCGGGCAGTGGCCGCCGGTCTGCTCGTCGGTCCACTGGCAGGCCATGAAGGTCGGGACGTCGATCTGGTCGACGAAGGTGACGGGCGAGAGCGGGTCGGCGACCTCGGGCTTGTAGTGGCTGTTTTCTTCGATCTTCTGCAGCAGGTTGGCCGCCTCGGGGTGCAGCGCCTGGTTTTCTTCGCAGACCCCGTCGCCTGCCTCGATCTGTTCGTAGGCCCAGTGCTGGCCGGAGTCCGAATCCGCGGCTTCGGCGTTCTGAACCCGCTCTTTCGCCCATTCGAGGGCGAAGCCGGTGTTGAGGATGCCGCCGGGATAGAGCGTCGTCTGGGTGTTGTCGATCACCGAGAGCGGAGAGATCGCCGCCAGGTCGGGCGGCCGGGTGGCGGCGGTGAAGAGCTGGGAGATGCCGCCGTAGGAGATGCCCATCATCCCGACCTTGTTGTGGAGGACCCAGGGCTGGTGGGCGATCGTCTCGACGACGTCGTAGCCGTCGAGGTTCTGCAGCGGCTCGAAGAAGTCGTAGGCGCCGCCCGAGCAGCCGGTGCCGCGCATGTTGACGTCGACGACGGTGAATCCCATCAGGTTGGCGATGATCGCGATCCCGTTTTCGGGCCCGTCGGGGTTGGCGTAGCCGTAGCCGGAGTACTCGATCAGCGTCGGCGTCGGCCCGCTCGGCAGCGTCGGCGGGGTGACTCCGGGCAGGGCGCTGGCGACGTCGGAGGGCGGGTGGACGTCGATCGCCAGCTTGGTCCCGTCGCGGGTGGTCAGGTACTGGTAGCCGCTTTCGGCGATCGGCTGGTCGTAGATCCCCTCGTCGGGCGGCGCTGACTGCGTGTCCAGGACCTCCAGCGCCGCCGATTCTTCCCCGCCGGAGGCGACCTTGTAGCCGGAGCCGGGCGCGACGTTGCGGAAGAGGGTGCCGCCGAGCTGGTTGGCGTTCCGGGTCGCGACGGTCTGCCCGCCGCCGTCGATGAGGGTCACCGCGGCGCCGGGCTCGAGCCCGGTCGCGTAGACCTGTTCGACGCTGCCGTGGGCGTCGAAGGCCGGCTCGGCGACGGCACTCGGAGCGGCGAAAAGGGCGGCAAGCAGGCAGCAGGCCAGAGCCGGCCACAGCGGCCGGCTCCTTCGGCATCGACTGGATCCTCCCTTACCTAAGATTCAGTACTCGTACCACGAGTCACAGGCTCTGAAACATCGACCTTCGGTCAGCGGCGGAGGAAGCGCCGACGTCCCGCCGCTTCCAGCAGTTCCCGGCGCCGCAGCGCGTCGCCCATCAGCCAGAACATCGGCGGCCAGAGGCCGACGAAGAGGGCCCGCCGTTCGGCGTTGCCGCGTTCGTCCTCGCCGATCGTCTTCGCCCGGATCCAGAGGGCGATGCACTGGGCGATCGTCCCCAGCGAGAGTGCGTAGAGGTGAATGCTGCGGGGGCGGACGCGCCGGGGGACGAACTCGAGCATCCATTCAGTGTGACGTACGGACACGCGGCGGTTCCCGGTGGGCACTTGGGGTAGCACCGAAGGGTGAGCACCAGGCTTTCCGCCCGGCGGCGCTGGTCGACCGCCCTCCGCTGGCCCGTCGGGGTGGGCTTGGCCCTGTGGCGCTACATGTGGAGCACCACCCCGGTCCACCGCTGGGTGATGACCGGCACCTGGCCCGAGGATGCGCCTCCCGATCTCCCCGCGGGCCTTGACCGCCACGACCTGCAGAGCTGGCAGGACGGGGTCGGACCGCTCGTCCACCGGATCTACCGCACCCGCTTCACCTCCTCGCCGATGAGCCCGCGGGAGCTGATCGCAGCGCTGGTCGAGGACATGGACAGGGCCGCGCCGACCGAGTTCGCGAGCTTCCAGAGGCTCGAGGGCGAGGGCCCGATGCGCGAGGGCGAGGAGTACGTGGTGCGGATGCCGGGGCCATGGGACGGACCGGTTGCCGTGGTCGAGGTCGACGAGAGCGCGTTCCGTCTGGCGACCCTGCAGGGGCACCTCGAGGCAGGACAGATCGAATTCCGCGCCCTCGAGGACCCTCGCGGCGTCGTCTTCGAAATCGAGTCCTGGGCGCGCAGCGGCGACCGGCTCAGCGACCTCCTCTACACCCACCTGCAGATCTCGCGAGAGGTCCAGCTCCACATGTGGGCCTCGGTCCTGCGCAACGTCGTCAAGCTCGCCGGCGGCAAGATGGACGGCGGCATCGTCATCACCACCCGGCGCCTCGGCCCCGAGAAGATCCCCCGGCTCGACGAGGAACCCGGCGGCCTCAGCGACAGCGACCGCCGCATCCTCGCCGCGCTCGCCTCCCGCCCAGCCACGGTGGAGCCCGGCTTCCTCGAGCACCCCGATCCCGCCCGCTGGCGGGTCGACGAACTCGTCGAAGAGCTGCCGCACGAGCGGCCCGGCGACCCCGAGCCCGGCGGCACCTGGGCGGTGGCGAAGCGGATGATGGACGACTACCAGCTCGCCGACCCGCGAATCGTCGAAGGCGTCTTCGACCCCGCCTCCCCCCTCTCCGGCCGCGACATCCTGCTGAAGATCCGCTACGGCCCGCTGCGCTTCCGGGTCGGCGTCCGCATCGGCGAGGCGCGCGAAGAGACCGTCGAGGTGGACGGCCGACCGCTCCTGCGCTACGGCTGGTCCTACCGCACCCTCCAGGGCCACTTCGAGCAGGGCGAGATGCGCTACGAGCTGCGCAAGTGGCTCGACACGGGAGACGTCGAGTTCCGCGTCCACGGCGCCTCCCGCGCCGCCCGCAGCGGCCCCCTCGTCCCCCGCCTCGGCTTCCGCCTCGTCGGCCGTGCCCAGCAGCTGCGCTTCTACCGCCAGGTCTGCCGCCGCGCCAAGCGCCTCACCGAGGCGCAGCTGGAGACCGAGCGGGCACGGGCGTCGCGGCGGCAAGTCGCCGCCTAGGCAAAACAGAGAGGATGGGCCGATGCCGCAACCGCGCCGCACCGGAAAACCGAAAGAACGCCAGGACTACGGCTGGGTGATCTCCTTCGGCTGCAAAACGACCGGCACCCTGCGCCGGCTCAAAGTCGACACCGATCCCTCCTCGGACACCAGCCCGATCGAGGTCCCCTGCCCCTGCGGCGAAACCCACCGCGTCACCGTCTCCCCCTACCGGCGGCGGCGCGCGGCCGACGAGCCGTTCGACCTCGAGGTCGCCTCGCTCGACGAGCTGCGCTAGGCCGAAGCCTGCAACCAGATCAGGAAGCTCATTCCCAGATCGGGGCCTGCGAGCAGACCCTCTACAGCCGCCGTCAGTCGCGTAAATTCCGAGCTGGGGAACCGTGTGGGATGGATGAGCACCAGGCCGTGATGCTCGCGACCGACCTGGGCGAATTCCCGGGTTATCGGTTCGAAGTCGACCCGGTTGTAGGTGAGCAGGGTCCGCGCTTGGTCCTGCGCCACTTCGAAGAGGTCGGGGTCGCTCAACCCGCGCAGGCTGGGATCGTCCGTGGCGGCGACGACGTCGTGGCCGCGCTCGCGAAGGCGAGCCGCAACCTTCCCGCTGATCTGCTCGTCGAGAAGCAGCTTCACCCCAACGCGGCCTGTTCGCGCTGCCAGACCGCTTCGGCTTCATCGGCATCCTCCGTGTTGAGGGCGATGCGGCGATCGATCTCGTCGGTGAAGACGGCGTAGTAGCGGACCGCCGCTCTCACTTGGGGCTCGGTGAGGTTCAACAGGTCGGCGGTACCGAGGACCGCCTCCTGCCCACGCGCTTCGCCCCCCTTCAGCGTTGCCATCACCTCCCAGACGTCGGGTCCGCCCGGCAGAGCAGCGCGACGCCCGGTCGGTCCTTCACGGAAGATGACGCCGGGGTGTTCGTCCATCCGGGTTCCCTCGTCGACGTAGCGCTCGGCAAGCCGGGACTTGTTGGTGCCGGAGAGCTCGCTGCGATGCTTGAGGCGATCGAGCACAGCGCTGTCCCAGCGGGCCGAGAAGCTCTGCGTGTCCCGGGCGGCCATTTGTAATACAACGTACTACACAATGCCGAAGAGCGCCAACCGATGACCCGCTCCGAGTTCGACCTCAGCGCCCGGCAGGCGCGGCGCCTCGCCCTCGCCGCCCAGGGCTTCGGCCGGCCGCGGCCGCGCGGCCGGGTCGACGCCAGGCACCTGCGGCGGGCGATCGACGACGTCGGCCTGCTCCAGCTCG
>Ga0247802_1000011_pt1 | contig 10556 bp, 7 predicted proteins | sample UWRJS076202R6_FD_181017 | JGI IMG/M metagenome (GOLD analysis project Ga0247802, IMG submission 181017) | Soil microbial communities from Arlington Agricultural Research Station in Wisconsin, United States - UWRJ-S076-202R-6 | ecosystem: Environmental > Terrestrial > Soil > Agricultural land... | reverse complement strand
AAGAACCTGAAGAAGGCGGCTCGGGCGGCATCGAAGCCCCCTAGTTGGCAGACTTGCGCTCCCCCGTGAGCGCCGACCAACTTCATTCGCAGCCGACCGCGACCTACGAGGCCGATCCCTCGACCGTCGACCGCGTCCTCCTGCTCTACTCGGGCGGGCTGGACACGAGCGTGATGCTGAAGTGGATCCAGGACCACTACGAAGCCGAAGTGGTCTGCCTGACGGTCAACCTCGGCCAGCCCGGCGAGGACTACGGGGTGATCGAGCAGAAGGCGCTGCAGCTGGGCGCGGTCGAGTGCCACGTGGTCGATGCCCGCGAGCGCTTCGCCCGCGACTTCGTCGCCCCGGCGATCAAGGCCAACGCCGTCTACGGCAGCGGCTACCCGCTCTTCACGGCGCTGGGGCGGCCGCTGATCGCCCAGCTCGCGGTCGAATTCGCGCGCCAAAGCAACTGCGACACGATCGCCCACGGCTGCACCGGCAAGGGCAACGACCAGGTCCGGATCGAGGCGACGGTCGCCACCCTGGCGCCGGAGCTGAAGACGATCGCCCCGGTCCGCACCTGGGCGATGGGCCGCGACGAGGAGATCGCCTACGCGCGCGAAAACGGGATTCCCGTCAAGGGCGGAACCGAGGTGGCGCCGTATTCGATCGACGACAACCTTTGGGGTCGTTCCTCGGAGGGCCGCTGGATCGAGGACCTGGCGCGCGCCCCCGAGGACGACGTCTTCCAGCTGGTCACCCGCCCCGAGGAGGCGCCGGACGAGGCCGAGACGGTGACGATCGGCTTCGGGGAGGGGGTGCCGGTCTCGATCGATGGCGAGCGCCTGGAGCTGGTCGAGCTGCTCGAACGGGCGGCGGCGATCGGCTGCCGCCACGGCGTCGGCATCGTCGACCACATCGAGGACCGGATCGTCGGGCTGAAGGTGCGCGACATCTACGAGGTGCCGGCGGCGGCGATGATCCTCACCGCCCACGAGGAGCTGGAGCGCCTGGTCGGGACGATCCACCAGAACCAGTTCAAGCCCGCGCTCGACCAGAAGTGGGGCTACCTCGTCTACGCCGGCCTCTGGTGGGAGCCGCTGCGCTCCGACCTCGACGCCTACATGGACGCTGTCAACAAACAGGTGACGGGGGAGATCGGCCTGCGCCTGTTCAAGGGCTCCGTCCGCGTCGTCACCCGCTCCTCGCCCAACGCCGTCTACGACAGCGAGCTCGCCAGCTTCGCCGAGAGCGGCGGCCTCTTCAAGCAGACCGCATCCCCCGGCTTCATCGAGCTCTGGTCGCTGCAATCGCGGATGGCCCACCGGCTTCGCGACCGCGGCGAGAACGGGGGAGACTGATGTACGACCGGATCGGCAAGGCGGCGATGAAGCTCGCCTTCGGCTACCTGCGGCGCCGCTACCGGCGCCAGGCCGGGATCGCCGCGGCCGGGCTCTTCGTCGCCGCCGCGGGCGCCGCCGCCTGGTGGCTGCGGCGCGACGTGCCGGAAGGCTGAGCCCGCCCGGTCGCAACTTCCCTTGCGGGTTATCGGCAACTTGCAGGGATTTCGAGGCCGCCTCGCTAGCCTCAGCCGCTCGTGCGGCCGCTGCACCCCAGAACTCCGTTGATGAAGACGGGCGCCGCGGCGTCGCTCTGCGCGCTGCTCGCGATGCTGATCGCCGCTGTCGGCACCGCCAGCGCCGGCAAGGCCGACGCGCTGGAGGCGGAGCTGGCGCAGGCGCGCGACGAGGCGAGCTCGATCTCGGGCCGGCTGCAGGCGACGACGGCCGAACTGGCGGGTGCCGAAGCCGAAGCGGCGAAGGCGCAGGCCCGCGAGGAAAAGCTCGACACGCTGCTGGCCGAGGGCCGCGAACGCGCCGCCGAGCTCGCTCGCAAGCTGGAGACGACGAGGCACCGGCTCGAGGTCGAGAAGGCGCGGCTGGAGCGGTCGCGCCAGGTCCTCGCCGACCGGCTGGTGGCGATCTACGAGAGCGGCACTCCCGACGCGGCGACGCTGGTCCTGGAAGCCGACGACTACCAGGACCTGGTCGCCCGCAACGACTACCTGCGGGCGATCAACGAAGCCGACAGCGCCCTCGCCGAGCGGGTCGCCGAAGTCCGCACCGCGGTCCACCACGAGGTCCTGCGGGTCGCCGACCTCGAGGACGAAGCGGTCGCCTACGACGAACAGCTCGAAGCCGCCCGCGCCGAAATCGCCTCGGTCCGCGAAGCCGCCGAGGCCTCGGCGGCGCGGCTGGAGTCGCTGCGCGCCGGCCGCGAAGCCTCGCTGGCGACGCTGAAAGGCGACATCGCCGAGTGGGTCGACGAGATCCAGGAAGCGCGAGCGGCCGAAGCGCGGGAAGCCTCCGAAGCCGAAGCCGAAGAAGAAGTCGGGCGCTGGCTCGGCGGCCCGTACTCGATCCCGGCCTACATCGTGATGTGCGAGTCCGGCGGCAACTACAGCGCCCTCAACCCCTCCAGCGGGGCCGGCGGCGCCTACCAGATCCTCCCCTCGACCTGGGAACTCTACGGCGGCCAGGGCGAACCCCAGAACGCCCCGAAGGCCGAACAGGACCGGATCGCCGCCGAAATCTGGGCCGACTCCGGCCCCAGCGCCTGGGTCTGCGGCTGAGTCGCCGCTTCCTCGCGTGCTGCGAGGATGATCCGCCCTGAAGTAGCCCGGAAATCGCGCGGAAGCGTCACGAAAAGCGCGCTTGCCATCTGCCCGGCTTGGCATGATCGACAAGCCCGTGAGCCCCTCTTCGGCCGTACATCTGCACGCCCACAGCGAGTACTCGCTGCTTGACGGCGCTTGCAAGATCGACGCGATGGCGGCGCGGGCGGCGGAGCTCGACCAGCCGGCCCTGGGCCTGACCGACCACGGCGTCATGAACGGCGCTGTCGACCTCTACAAGGCCTGCCAGAAGCACGGGATCAAGCCGATCGCCGGGCTCGAGGCCTACCTCGTCGACGACCGCCTCGCGGTCAAGGAGCAGACGCGCTACGAGCGCAACCACCTGACCCTGCTGGCGGAGACCAACGAGGGCTTCGCCAACCTCGTCAAGCTCACCTCGGCCGGCTTCCTCGAAGGCTTCCACCGCGGCAAGGCCAACGTCGACATGGAGCTGCTGGAGCGCCACTCCAAGGGCGTGATCGCCCTCACCGGCTGCCTGCAGTCGCGCTTCTGCCGCCGCCTGGTCGAAGAGCGCGAGGACGACGCCCGCGCCCACCTCGATGACCTGATCCAGGCCTTCGGCCCCGAGCAGGTCTACTTCGAGGTCCAGAAGAACGGCATCGCCGAGCAGGACAAGGCCAACCAGGGGATCGTCCGCTTTGCCCGCGAGCTGAACCGGCCGCTGGTCGGGACCGCCGACGTCCATTACCTGCGCCGCGAGGACTTCGACAACCACGCGGCGCTGCTCTGCGTGCAGACGAAGTCGACGCTGCAGATGCCGAAGATGAGCTTCGACACGAACGAGTTCTACATCAAGGACAACCTCGAAATGGCGGACTCGTTCGCCGAGTGGCCGGAGGCGGTGCCGACGACGCTGGAGATCGCCGAGCGCTGCGAGATCGAGATCGAGCTCGGCAAGCTGCTGCTGCCGCGCTACCCGGCCCCCGACGGCGAGGAGCCGGAGGCGATGCTGCGCCGGATCGCCGCCGACGGCCTCCGCGCCCGCTACGGCGACCCACCGCCCGCCGAGGCGGTCGAGCGGCTCGAGTTCGAGCTCGGGGTGATCGAGGAGATGGGCTTCTCCTCCTACTTCCTGATCGTCTGGGACTTCGTCTCCTACGCGAAGAGCAACGGCATCGCGGTCGGCCCCGGCCGCGGCTCGGCCGCCGGCTCGATCGTCTCCTACTGCCTCGACATCACCGACCTCGACCCGCTCGCCGAGGGCCTGGTCTTCGAGCGCTTCCTCAACCCGGGCCGCAAGTCGATGCCGGACATCGACATCGACTTCTCGGTCCGCGGCCGCGAGCGGATGATCCGTTACGTCGCCGAGAAATACGGCCGCGAGTCGGTCGCCCAGATCATCACCTTCGGCAAGATGGCGCCGCGCGCCGCCACCCGCGACGCCGCCCGCGTGCTCGGCTTCGACTACGCCACCGGCGACCGCCTGGCGAAGCAGATCCCGGAGCCGATCATGGGCCGCAGCCCCTCCTTCGACGAATGCCTGAAGCCTGGCCAGGAGCTGAAAAAAACCTACGACGCCGAGCCGGACGCGCGCAAGGTGATCGACGTCGCCCGCGGCCTCGAGGGGATCATCCGCAACAATTCGATCCACGCCGCCGCCGTGGTGATCGCCGACCGGCCGTTGCACGAGGTCGTGCCCCTGCAGCTGGCCGAGGACAAGAGCGCCCCCGCCGCCACCAGCGAGAAAGGCAAGCCGGAGCGCCAGTACAAGATCGTCACCCAGTACTCGATGAACCCGATCGAGGAGATGGGGCTGCTGAAGATGGACTTCCTCGGCCTCCGCAACCTCGACGTAATCGAGGACGCGATCGACATTATCGAGCGCTCGCGCGGGGAGCGGATCGACGTCGCCGCGATCCCGCTCGACGACGCCAAGACCTACAGGATGCTCGCCGAGGGCGACTCGACCGGCGTCTTCCAGTTCGAGTCCGAGGGGATGCGCGACGCCCTGCGCAAGGTGAAGCCGACTGAGTTCGCCGACCTGGTCGCGCTCGGCGCCCTCTATCGGCCCGGCGCGATGGCCTATATCCCCACCTACGCCGAAGGCAAGCGCAACCCTGAAAGCGTCCGCTACCCGGATCCGCGGCTGCAGGAGATCACCGCCGAGACCTACGGTTGCGTCATCTACCAGGAGCAGCTGATGGCGATCGCCCGCCAGCTGGCCGGGTTCACCGGTGCCGAGGCGGACGACCTGCGCAAGGCGGTCGGCAAGAAGAAGCGCGACCTGATGGCGACGATGAAGGACAAATTCGTCGAAGGCCTGGCGAAGTCGAACACCGATCCGAAAGTGGCCCAGGACCTCTGGAAGCTGAACGAAGCGGCCGCCGACTACTCCTTCAACAAGTCCCACGCCGCCTGCTACGCGCTGATCTCCTACCGCACCGCCTACCTCAAGGCCAACTTCCCGGCCGAGTACATGGCGGCGGTGATCTCCTCGGTGATGAACACCAAAGACAAGGTGCCGTTCTTCGTCAACCGCTGCTCGGAGATGGGGATCGACGTGCTGCCGCCCGACGTCAACTCCTCCGGCCACTCCTTCGTCGTCTCCGAGAACGCGATCCGCTTCGGCCTCGACGCGGTCAAGAACGTCGGCCACTCGGCGGTCGAGGCGATCCTGTGCGCCCGCGAGGACAAACCGATCGAGTCGATCTGGGACTTCTGCGAGCGGGTCGATTCACGCGCGGTGAACAAACGGGCGATCGAATGCCTGATCAAGTGCGGCGCCCTCGACTCCACCGGCGCCAGCCGCAAGGGGATGCTGGAGGCGCTGCCGGCGGCTCAGTCGGCGGGCCAGAAGGCGCAGGAGGACGCGCAGATGGGCCAGGGGTCGATCTTCGACTTCGGCGACGGCGATAGCGGCGGCCCCGCGCAGGCGCACGCTCAGCAGCGACCGCCGATCCCCGCCGAGGAGTTCGACCGCGCCGAGATGCTGGCGATGGAGAAGGAGGTGCTCGGCACCTACCTCTCCTCGCACCCGCTGGCCGAAGTCGGGCCGGCGCTGCGGGCGCGGGTCGACTGCAGCATCGCCCAGCTCGACGGCAAACCCGACGGCGCCTGGGTCACCGTCGGCGGCATCGTCGTCGAGTGCAAGAAGATCCGCACCAAGAGCGGCAATCAGATGATGTTCGCGACCCTCGACGATGTCGAAGGCCAGGTCGAGATGCTGGTCTTCAAGGCCGACGAGTCCGAGAGCGCCGAGGTGATCCAGCCCGATGCGATCGTCCTCGTCCGCGGCCGCCTCGACCACAAGGACCGCGGCGAGACGAAGCTGGTCGTCCAGGAGGCGCAGCGCTTCGAACCCGACCAGGCCGAGATCGCCAAGGCGAGCAAGCTGGCGCCGGCGCCGACTCATGCCGGGCCGTTCGAGGTGACGATCGACCTCTCGCGCTGGAGCGACGAGCTCTGCGAGGAGCTGAAGGCGGTGTTCGAACACCACAAGGGAGACCAGGAGGTCCACCTCGTCGTCGGTGAGCGCCGCTACCGGATCGGCGAGCGCTACCGGGTCAAACCCTCCGGCCTGCTGCGATCCGACGTGGACGAGATCTTGAGCACCACTGCCCTGGCGGCTTGAGGTACTTCAGCCGCTTGGTTCCGCGATCTCGCCTCCCTAGACTTCCTGCATGAGCGCAACGCGTACGCAGGTCGGCGAGTGCCGCCAGTGCCGCTCCTTCTGCGACAAGATGATCGAGCCGCGGGGCTGCGTCGAGCTCGGCTGCAAGTTCCTCTACAGCTACGTCGACCGGCTGACCGGCGGGCAGTACGTCGGCTGCATGCAGGAGGTCTTCGGGGCCGAGGTCGATCTGCGGGCGGTGCTGGAGCCAGGTGGCTTCGGCGGCGTCAAGATGACCGGCGACCCGCTGCCGCACTGCCAGTTCTCGGTCGAGCGCGCCTACGAGGGCCAGGGAGAGTCCTACGGCTGCGTCAACCGCCGCTTCTTCGACTGCACCGACGGGGGCAGCGAGGGGCTGCGGGCGTTCGATCTGCGCGACGTTTAGTACGACATCGTTCCGTGTAGACTTCCTGTCCATGGCTGATTCCTCCGTCGCCGACGTCGACGCCAACGCGCTCCTCGACGAGGCCAACTCCACGTCCGAGGCTCAGGGCGAGCCCAGGTTCACCCTCGAGCTGAACCAAGACCAGAGGGACATCCGCGAGTGGGTGCACGGCTTTGCCGAGGGCGTCGTCCGGCCGGCCGCCTCCGAGTGGGACGAGCGCGAGGAAACGCCGTGGCCGATCATCCAGGAGGCCGCCAAGATCGGCCTCTACAGCTTCGAAGCCGTCGGCCAGTTCTGGGCCGACGAGACCGGGCTGACGCTGCCGATCGCCAACGAGGAGCTGTTTTGGGGCGACGCCGGCATCGGCATGGCGATCATGGGCACGACGCTCGCGGTCGCAGCGATCTTCGGGCAGGGAACCCCGGAGCAGATGGGGGAGTGGATCCCGCAGTGCTACGGCTCGCCGGACGACGTCAAGCTCGGCGCCTTCTGCGCGTCGGAGCCCGACGCCGGGTCCGACGTCTCGGGCATCCGCACTACCGCCAAGTACGACGAGGCCAAGGACGAATGGGTGCTGAACGGCCAGAAGGCCTGGGCGACCAACGGCGGCATCGCCAACATCCACGTGATCATCGCCTCAGTCGACCGCGAGCTCGGCTCGCGCGGCCACGCCGCCTTCGTCATCCCGCCCGGCACGCCGGGCTGCGAGCAGGGCGCCAAGGTGAAGAAGCACGGCCTCCGCGCTTCCCACACCGCCGACGTCCACCTCGACGACTGCCGCGTCCCGGGCTCCTGCCTGCTGGGCGGCAAAGAGAAGCTCGACGAACGCCTGGCCCGCGTCCGCGAGGGCAAAAAGGCCAAATCGCAGGCGGCGATGCAGACCTTCGAGGCGAGCCGGCCGACGGTCGGCGCCCAGGCGCTCGGCATCGCCCGCGCCGCCTACGAGTACGCCCTCGACTACGCCAAAGAGCGCGAACAGTTCGGCAAGAAGATCATCGAGAACCAGTCGATCGCCTTCGACCTGGCGAACATGAAGCTAGAGATCGACGCCGCCCGCCTGCTCGTCTGGCGCGCCGCCTGGATGGGCCGTAACGGCCACAAATTTGAAAACGCCGAGGGCTCGATGTCGAAGCTCAAGGCCGGCGAGGTCGCCGTCTGGGTGACCGAGCGGGCGATCCAGATCCTCGGCGGCAACGGCTACACCCGCGAGTTCCCGGTCGAGCGCATGCACCGCGACTCGAAGATCTACACCATCTTCGAGGGCACCTCCGAGATCCAGCAGCTGGTCATCTCGCGCGCGATCTCCGGCCTCCACATCAAATAGAGACTTACGGCGGGAGAGCAAGGGCCGGCTGCCAGGGAGCCGGCCCTTGTCGCCTGCCTGCGAGTGGAGAGTTAACCTTGCTATAGGACGGCTAACTCTCCACTCGTCTGCTTGAAACACACCGGTGGAGGGGGCCGGTGCTCCTCCTCTGGAAATGACCTCCCCTCCGCTGCGCTCGGGGAGAACATGCAGCGCGGCTTCGCCGCGCCCCAGATCAGATTGCATATCGCCGAACATTCCTGAGGAGCCCCCTCCACAACACGCCTTCGAGATATTGCCCGCGAGACCGCGGGGAACCACAATAATTTTGGCTGCTCGCGGTTTCGTGCCCAGGTCAGCTAAGACGTCGGCGCTGCAATAGGGAAAGGCGACTGATTCGAGATCGAGGGCCCTCCAACCATCTTTTCTCGGTTATGAACGGTGCGAGTTCACGAAGTGCTTCGTCAATTCGCCCTAGAAGGTCCTGTTGATCGTGGGTGAGGAGGCTTCCATACCGCCGCATGATGTCGAAATAGAAGTCCTCGTCGCCGGAAAGATGCTGAATCTGAAAATTTTCTCGGCTCTGAATCGTGCTGTTGAGACGACGACTGATGTTGACGAGAACTTCTGGCCGTCCTAAGAGATCTTGGTCCTTCAACAGCGCGGAAGGAAGATCGAGAAAGGCGAGCGACCAGGCCCCTTCTTCGAGTCGATCCAAAGGGTTCACATGGCCTTTGGTCTCGCGAGCGGCCATGGCGCTCTGCCGCCGCTTTCGCTCTCGACGCTCGCGTAGTAGATCGCGCGCAGTTGCGAGACAAAATGCGAACAGAGCAGCTCCGACAGCGATAAGAGCCGAGGTGGTCGGATCTACCCCGCTAGTGCTCGAAGGCGTGGCCAGATCTATTGCGCAATGGCCCGGCACCGCACTCAGCTGTCAGTGGAGACCGCGGCGCTTGAGACCTTCGCGCCGCAGGCGCTTGGCGGCGGTAACTTCGGCTTTCGAGGAGCCTTTCTTTTCCGGGCCCGGCGTCTCCAGCGTTGCCGGGAGGCCCTCGAAGCGGGGCTCGGAGAGGAAGGCGGAGAGGCCGCGTTTACCCATCTCGCCTTTGCCGATGTTGGCGTGGCGGTCGAGGCAGGCGCCGAGGGGGACGGCGGCGTCGTTGACATGGACGGCGCCGAGGCGCTCTAGGCCGACCTTGGCGTCGGCTTCGTCGAGGACATCGCCCAGGTGCTTCTCGTCGGTGATGTCGTAGCCCTGGACGAAGAGGTGGCAGGAGTCGAGGCAGAGGCCGAGGCGCTCACCGCCGCCGGCCAGGTCGATCAGCTGGGCGGTCTCGTCGAAGTTGCGGCCGAGGAGGCCTTTGTGGCCGGCGGTCTGCTCGATCAGCAGGCGACAGCGGTCGGTCTCCTCGACCGCCTCGGCGATCACCTTGGCGGCGCGTTTCATCGAGGGCCCGTGCGGCTCGCCTTTCTGCGCTCCCGGATGAAGGACGACGCCGGCGGCGCCGATCCCGTCGCCGATCGCCAAGGCGTGCGTCAGGGAGGTAAGCGACTTCTTCCGCAGCTCCTTGTCTTTGGTCGCGCAGTTGATCAGGTAGACCGCGTGGATGATCACCGCTTCCACCTTGGAGGCGGCCATCGTCTCGCGGAAGGCGGCGAAATCGGCCTCACCGTATTTCGTCGGCCGCCACATCCGCGGGCTCTGGTGGAAGATCTGGATAGATTCGCAGCTGCGCTCCTTGCCGCGCTGCACCGCGTTGGCGAGTCCACCGGCGGTGGACACGTGTGCTCCGATCAGCATCGGCGCATCCTATGAGGAGCGCCTAGTCGGACTTCACGCCGCAGACGTCCCGTTCCTGTCGCAGGTCGAGCTGGAAGCCGTCGTCCTCCCGCTTGATCGACTCCGCCTGGGTGTAGTAGTTGAGCAGGCCCAGGAGGGACGGGCGTTTGCCGAAGTCGAAGCTGTACCGGAAGCCGCCGAGCTCGATCCGTTCGACCTCCCCATTGGGGATGACGCGAATGCGGGCCTTGGTGCTGGTGGTGTCGGTGACCGGTTCGCAGATGCCCAGGTAGAGGTTGCTCTCGTTCCGCCCGACGTAGGCGGCGGTGATCTCCATGTGGTCCTTGGTCCACACTGTCGCCCGCTCGAAGGTCACCGGAGGGGTCGAGAGGTAGGAGACGATGATCACGTTGAGGGCGGCGGCGAGGATCAGGGCCGGGACGATCAATGCCCTCATCGTCGTCACCCGGGTCAGATCCACGACCCGGTTGCTGAACTGAAGAAGGACCACGAGGACTAGAACCGTGAGGCCGAGGGGCGCTGCCATGTAGCGCAGGGCGACGTAGACGACCCCGAGCGAGAACAGCACGCGGAGTATCTGCAGGCCTCCCTTCACGGGCCGTCGGTGGGGGAGGGTGGCGAGCCGCTGCGAGCCCCTCGGCCTGCGGTCGTTGACGTCGGCCGCCCCGATCAGCAGGCCGCCCACCGCGACCGCGACCGCCCAGGCGATGGCGGAGGTTTCCGATGAGATCTCGAAGACGGTGACCACCAGGGCCATCAACGTGATCGCACCGACGAGAG
>Ga0247802_1000010_pt1 | contig 11115 bp, 13 predicted proteins | sample UWRJS076202R6_FD_181017 | JGI IMG/M metagenome (GOLD analysis project Ga0247802, IMG submission 181017) | Soil microbial communities from Arlington Agricultural Research Station in Wisconsin, United States - UWRJ-S076-202R-6 | ecosystem: Environmental > Terrestrial > Soil > Agricultural land... | reverse complement strand
TCCCGGGTCGCCAGCAGGTAGGCGAGGACGGCGATTACGAGAACGGCAATTGCAAGTGCGATCGTCATGCCACTGAGGCTGACGCGCTCCCCAGACGGAACGGCCGCCTTGAAACGCCGCTTGCAGCGGCTTCAGGAAAAGGACTCATTTCTATCTTGCAAAAATCTTCTTGATCAAATTGGTCTGGGCGGTTATGAATAGGCGAGGTTCCGTCTCGGAACTTCCAGTCAAGGAAAGGAATGGATGAATGACTCGTCTACTCAAGATGCTCGGTGTCGCGATGAGCGCGATGGCGATCTTCGCGATCGCGGCCTCCGCCGCGCACGCCGAAACAGGCAAACTCACAGCTGCTCCCTACCCGGCAATCCTCACAGGGCAAATCGAAGCGGGCGGCACCAACTTCACCGCCGGCCCCTATGGCGTCCAGTGCTCGACCTCGACAACAACGGGGACAATCGTCGGCCCCGTCGACCCGGTCACACTCGTTCCGACGTTCGCCAACTGCGTCGCCCAGCCGGGCGCGACACCGGTGACAGTCACAACCAACGGTTGCGACTTCTCCTTCGGGGTCAGCAAACCGGGCACCACAGGCATCGCCAGCCCGAATACAGGGCGAACGCAGGCATGGCTCATCTGTCCTGCCGGCAAGTGGCTGGAAATCCACGTCTACCAGAACGCCTTCCAGCACGCGATGAACGTCTCGACATGCACATACGACCTCGGCACCCAGGGCCCGGTCCCCGGCGGCATCTACCACAACACAAACCCGGTCGGGGCACCGCCGGACGTGCTGATGACAATCGATGCCACCTTCACCGCGATCAACACAATCGGCCCCGCCGGTCTCTGCGGCGGTGAAGCCGGGCAGCAGATACCGGTGACAGTCGGCGGCAACTACACAATTCGTGCCTATGAAGACCTCGGCGGCGCCGAGGGGGCCCAGATCCCGACCTGGATCGACTAGCCCGCTAAGGCAGCAGGACGTCGTTCTGCGAGGAGGCGCGGTAGCTGCCCACCTCGAGGTGGGCGGGCCGCGCCTCCGGCATTCCCACCGCCGCGATCGTGTAGTCGCCGGCGGGGAGAGTGAAGCCGAAGGTGCCCGGGCTGTGGGCGTAGATCGTCTCCGATTCGCCGTCCTTGGTTCCGGTGATCTTCAGTTTCGTGTCCCTGGCGGTCTGGTTGGCGGCGACGACCGTGAGGTCGAGCGGCGCCTTGGTCTTGATCGGCGGCGCCGGGTGGTCCTCGTTCTGGGGGATTTCCTGCGTCGCCACCGCTTCGAATCCAACTTTCGGCGGCTGCACGATCAGCTGGTTGGGGTTGATCGTGACGCTGATCCGGGTCGAGACCTGCGGCCGCGGCTCGTTGGCGTGGCGGGATTCGCCGCAGCCCGCAACCAGCGCGGCCCCGGCAAGGGCGACGACCGCGAACGCTCTAGCTCTCCCGGGCCCCATCGCGGCTGAATCTAACCGAAGGGGAGGGCGGTTACCTCAGCCGTAACGCCATCTTCACCTATGGCGACGGTGGCGCCCGGCTCCGCCTCGCGCCGCAGGATCGCCAGCCCGATCGGGCCGAAGGCGGGGGAGACGCCGGCGCTGCCGAGCCTGCCGACTTCCTTCTCGCCGAGGAAAACGGGGTCGCCGGGGTGCGCGCCGGCCCCGCTCAGCCTCAGCCCGCGCAGGTGGCGGTTCGGCTTGCCCTTGTAATGAAGGCGGGCGACCGTCTCCTGGCCGATGTAGCAGCCCTTGGTGAAGCTGACCGCCTGCTCGACGATCCCGGCCTCGGCGGGCATCGTCTCGGTCCCCATCTCGGCGCCGAAGCGGGGGCGCCCGGCCTCGATCCGCAGGATCTCGACCGCCTCGGCGGTGACCTCGGCGGCGCCGGCGGCGAGCAGGGCATCGGTGACCCGCTCGCGCGCCTCCGCCTCGAAGGTCAGGTCGATGCCGGTGGCGGTGCCGGCCGCGAGCACCGGCGTGCCGGCGATCGTCACCTCTTCGCAGAAGTTCTCCGGCAGCGCCGCCGAGCCGGCGATCTCGACCGCCCGCGGGCCGATCAGCGAGAGCTGGGCCCGCTCCGTCGTCACGTCGACGACATCGACCTCGCGGCCGATCTTGTACATCGCCAGGTGCCGCCGCACCGCCTCCAGCGCCTCGGGCTCGGTGTCGAGCAGGAGGTCGGGCCCCTCGCCCGGCCGCAGGACCCGCATGTCGCCCTGCATGTGCCCCTTGCGGTCGAGCAGCGCCGCGTAGGCGCCCCCGCCCGGCTCGATCGCCTCGATGTCGTTGGTCAGCTGACCCTGCAGGTAGTCGCCCGCCTCGGCGCCGCTGACCAGCAGCTTGCCGCGCTCGGAGCGGTCGAGCAGCCCGCACTCCTCGCGCAGCTGCCGGTACTGCCCATCGAGCTCAACCATTACAGCCATCCCAACGATTCTAGGAAGCGCCTCCTACGGGGGTGGGGTGTCCCCGTACGGACACTCAGCCGAAGGCGTCCGGTAGGGGACACCCCACCCCCGTTTTTAGATGTGTCAAACTCTCGATTTAGACGTGTCTAACTCCCAGGCGATAGAGGACTACGCGAAGGCGATCTACGCGATCTCCCAGGAGCGCGACGGGCTCGTCCTTAACGGCGAGGTGGCGCAGCGGCTGGAAGTGACGCCCGCGACCGCGACCTCGATGCTGAAGAAGCTCGCCGAGCTCGGCCTCGTCGACTACATGCCCTACAAAGGCGTCAGCCTGACGCCGGCGGGGGAGAGGGTCGCCCTCGAGGTGATCCGCCACCACCGGCTGATCGAGGCCTACCTCTCCGAGGCGCTCGGGATGCCCGAGGACCGCGTCCACGAGGAGGCCGAGGTGCTCGAGCACTACATCTCCGAGGAGCTAGAGGCGCTGATCGCAGCCAAGCTCGGCGAACCGCGCCACGACCCGCACGGGACCCCGATCCCCGGTCCCGACCTGCTGCCGCCTACCTGGGGGAGCGCGTGAAGCCGCCGCCGCCGGGCGAGGCGGTCGTCGAGGAGCTGCGGGAGCGCGGCGTCGGGCCCGAGGACGTGCTCCCGGGCGAGGCCGCGGTCGCCGCCGCCGCCCGCCGCTCGCTCGACGGCCACCACCGCGGCGTCCGCCGCCTCTGGCCCTTCCTCGGCCCCGCCTTCATCGCCGCCGTCGCCTACATCGACCCCGGCAACTTCGCGACCAACATCGCCGGCGGCGCCAAGTTCGGCTACCTGCTGCTCTGGGTCGTGCTCTCGGCCAACCTGATCGCGATGCTGGTCCAGACCCAGTCGGCGAAGCTGGGGATCGCCACCGGCAAGAACCTCGCCGAGCTCTGCCGCGAGCGCTTCAGCCGCCGCACCTCGATCGGCCTCTGGCTGCAGGCCGAGCTGGTGGCGATGGCGACCGACATCGCCGAGGTGGTCGGCGCCGCCCTCGGCCTCAACCTGCTCTTCGGGATCCCGCTCTTCCCCGCCGGGATCATCGCCGGGATCGGCGCCTTCACGATCCTCGGCCTGCAGCAGATGGGCTACCGGCGGCTCGAGGCGGGGATCACCGTCCTCGTCGGCGTCGTCGTCGCCTCCTTCGTCTTCGAGCTCTTCGACTCCGGCCCCGACGGCGGCGAAATCGCGAAGCACCTCGTGCTCCCGGGCTTCGCCGGCACCGAAAGCCTGCTGCTAGCCACCGGGATCATCGGCGCGACGGTGATGCCGCACGTCGTCTACCTGCATTCGGCACTGACCCAGCGGCGGATCGTCGGCCGCAACAGCGCCGAGCGCAAGCGCATCCTCGGCTTCGAGAAAGTCGACGTGGTGATCGCGCTCTCGCTTGCCGGGCTGGTCAACCTCTCGATGATGATCGTCGCCGCCGCGCTCTTCCACACCAGCGGCCTGACCGGCGTCGACTCGATCGACGGCGCTTACGAAGGGCTGCAGCAGCTGGTCTCCGACCGCGCCGCGATGGTCTTCGGCATCGCCCTGCTCGCCTCCGGCTTCGCTTCCTCCTCGGTCGGGACGATGGCCGGGCAGGTGGTGATGCAGGGCTTCATCGAGCGCCAGATCCCCTTGTTCGTGCGCCGGGCGATCACCCTGGCTCCGGCCCTCTTCGTCCTCGCGATCGGCCTCGACCCGACCGACGCCCTGGTCGCCAGCCAGGTCGTCCTCTCCTTCGGCATCCCCTTTGCACTGGTCCCGCTGCTGATCATCGCCGCGAACAAAAGGATCATGGGCGACCTCGTCAACCCCCGCTGGCTTACTGCCCTCGCGGGAGTGCTGGCAGCGTTGATCATCGCCCTCAACGTCTTCCTCCTGTTCCAGGTCTTCTTCGGCTAGCTAGGCTTGGGTCGTGGGCCTTGCCGCCAGCTTCCAGCAGATCCTCGGCACTCTCCCTCCCGACTGGACCGACCTCGAGGTCGACCTGCGGATCGAGGACGCCTCGCAGTACGTCGACACCGCGGTCGCGGTGAGCCAGGTCAACGCGCAGGTCTACCAGCACCCGCAGGAGGGCTGGCAGTGGCGCTTCCTCGTCGCCCACAGCTTCGGCCACGCCGCCGCCGCGGAGACGGTCGCGGCCGTGCTCGAGCGGCTCGACACGGCTGGGGTCCGCGGCGAGCTGCGGGTCGCCGAGGTGCGCGAGGGCCGCTCGGAGGTCGTGCAGATGTGGGGCCGGCCGGAGAGCGTCCGCGAAGAGTTCCGCCAGCGCCGCTCGCTCTAGCGCCGAGCGGGTAGGAGGAGCCGCATGGCACACGTCCTCAGCATCTCCGCCGACCTGATGCTCGGCTCGAAGGTCGAGGCGCAACTGGGCGCGGCCGGCCACGAGGTGACGACCGCGCCGGCGCTCGAGGAGGCGACCTGGGACGGCAAAGACCTGATCGTCGCCGACCTCGACGTCGAGAACCCAGAGGCGCTGGTCGGGCTCGGGATGCCGGTGCTCGGCTACTACTCGCACGTCGACGTCGAGACGAAGGAAGCGGCGGAGGCCGCCGGCGTCGACCTGGTCGTGCCGCGCTCGCGGATGGCGCGCGAACTACCGGACCTGGCTTTGAAGTTGCTGGGGGGCGGGTCGGGGTGACCCCTACCGGACGCCTTCGGCTGAGTGTCCGTACGGGGTCACCCCGACCCGCTTAGCCGGAAGGCTTCCCTCGGGTCGAGCGGCCTTTCCAGCAGTCCGTGGCGGAGGTCCCAGGTCACCCAGGCTTGGAGGACGGCTGGGTTGAACGGGTGCGGGTGGAGGTCCGACAGGAGAACTTTCAGCTGAGCATGTTGTTCGGCTCGGTCGAGGCCGAGGTTCTTGTTGGCGGAGAGGAGGTCGTCGAGCGCGGCACTCGGGTTCTCCTCAGTCGCTTCGTAACCCCGGCGGGTCGCCTCGACCACCGCGTCCACCAGCTCCGGGTCGCTCTTCAAGAGCTTCTCCGAGGTGCAGAGGACGAGCTCGGGATAGGGCGGGGCGCCGAACTCGTCGACTTTGAAGACGCGGATCGGGACTCCCTGTTCGCGCAGCGCCACCGCCTCGGCGTTCCAGAAGCCGGTGGCGGCATCGACCTTGCCGGCCGCGAGAGATGGGACGGCGGTGAAGCCGATCGTCACCTCGTCGACCGCGTCCGGGTTGCCGCCGTCGGCTTCGACCTCGGAGTCGACGACGGCTTCGTCGGAGGGCAGGCCGGAGACGCCGGCCCGCCGGCCCTCGAGATCGCGCGGGCTGCGGATGCCGGCGTCGCCGCCGGCGATCACGGCGGCCAGCGGGCGCTGGACGATCGGCATCACGCCGACCAGGGGGATGCCCTTCTCGCGGGCGATCCCGAGGTCGTGGATGTCGAGGATCGCGAACTCGACCTTGCCGGCGCCGAGCAGCTTCGGGGCGTCGGTCGATTCGCCAGGCGGCTGCACCTTCAGGTCGACGCCGGCCTCGCGGTAGAAGCCTTCGGCTGCGGCGGCGTAGATGCCGCTGTGGACCGCGTTGGGGACGAAATCGAGCACGAGCGTCGCGCCTTTCGGCGCGCCCGGTTCTGCGCCGCTTCCCCCGCAGCCGGCGACGCCGGCGAGCGCGAGAGCGGCCGCCAGCAGCGCGACTGCCCTTCTCATGCGACCGGGGAACCTATTTCATCCAGCGATTGTGAGTACACTGCCGCCGCTTACCTGTTCACGGGAACCGAGGAGGAAAAGTGCCGGATAGAGCTGTGCGCGAACGAGGAGTGCAGGAAAGAGGCATAGCCGCCTACCTGGCCGAGCTGATCGGCACGCTGCTGCTGGTCTTCTTCATCTGCAGTGTCGTCATCCTTTACGTCTCGACCGGCGGTCAAGCCCAGTTCGGCTCCGACTTCGCCGTCGTCGGCCTCGTCCACGCATTTCTGCTCTTCGGGCTGATCGTCATGTTCGGCGTCGTCAGCGGCGGGCACTTCAACCCCGCGGTGACGCTGGCAGCGCTGGCGATCCGCCGCATACGCCCGCTGGACGGAGTCATCTACATGCTGGCCCAGCTCTCGGGGGGCGTCCTCGGCGCCCTGCTGGCCAAGGGCCTGCTGCTCGACGAGGGGCGCGCCACCAATTACGGCGCGCTCGAAGTCAGCGGCCTGCTCGGCAGCAACTTCCGCGGCTCGATCGTCGAGATGATCGGGACCTTCGTCCTCGTCCTCGTCATCCTCACCGCCGTCTACTCGGAGAAGAGCTTCAAGGAGTGGGCGCCGCTGGCGATCGGCACCACCCTGGGCTTCATCGTCATGGTCGGCGGACCGCTGACCGGCGCCGGCTTCAACCCGGCTCGCTGGTTCGGCCCGGCCCTCGTCGGCAACACCTGGGGCGGCGTCTGGCCCTACCTCGCCGGCCCAATTATCGGTTCGCTGCTGGCCGCCGCCGTCTACCGCTTCGTCCTCGAGCCGGGTGGCCTGCCGCCGACCGAACCGCCGGAGCACGTGCGGCCGCCGGTCCCGAAACGGGCGACGCCGACCAGCGACAAGCCCGCCGACTGAGGCGAGCCTCACCAGAGCTTCGAAAGCGCCGCCCCTCCGGGCGGCGCTTTTGCTTTCAGGAGGCGGCTCCGCCAAGCGTGCTCGCGGGACGGTTGCAGTAGCTTGGGCGGCGTGCGCCGGGTCACCTTCTCCCGCAACTACACGCTCTCCCTCTCCCGGACGTGCCAGTGCTACTGCAAGTACTGCGCCTTCGCCACGCACCAAGCCCACATCCACGCGCCGGTTGAGGTCGAACGGCAGCTGGACGAGGCGCTGAAACGCAACGCCAAGGAGCTGCTCGTCCTGACCGGCGAGCGCCCCGAGGTCAACCCCGTCGTCGCCGAACGCCTGAAGACCTGGGGTCACGACGACTTCACCAGCTACGTCGTCTGGGCCTGCGAACGGGCAATGGAGCGGGGAATGCTGCCGCACACGAACCTGGGCGTCCTCTCCAAGGAGGACTTGGCCCGGCTGCGTGAGGTCACCGCCTCTCAGGGGCTGATGCTCGAGTCGATCAGCGAGCGCCTGATGGAGACCGTCCACGCCGGCTCTCCCACCAAGCACCCGGCTGCGCGTCTCGCCACGATCGAAACCGCCGGCGAGCTGAAGATCCCTTTCACCTCGGGCATCCTCGTCGGCATCGGCGAGACCGAGGACGAGCGCGTCGAGTCACTGGAAGCGATGGCAGCCAGTCACAGCCGTCACGGTCACCTGCAGGAGGTGATCCTCCAGAACTTCGTCCCGCACCCGCGCTACTACGGCGCCGAGGTCGCGGACATCGCCGCCGAGAACTCACGCCGACGCTGGAACGGCGGCGAGGGGGACCCCGGAGGAGCCTCCACGAAATTTGCGACGGAGGGGTCCCCCTCGCCGACCTCAGCCGCTTGGGCAACCCCCGTTTCAGTCGACGAGATCAAGCGGTTGATCCAGGAGTGCCGGAGGCTGATGCCGGATGTCGGTGTCCAGGTGCCGCCCAACCTGTCCGAGTGGTGGCCGGAGCTCGTGGAGGCGGGAGCTACCGACCTCGGTGGTCTCTCAGCCAACGGGGATCACATCAGTCCCGAGGAGCCGTTTCCTTCACCTCATCAGGTGCGTAAGGAGCTGGCGCCGCGCGGCTACGCGCTGACCGAGCGTCTCTGCGTGTACCCGCAGTACATGGATCCCGAGTGGATGGAGCAGGGCGTCCTCGACGTGATCAAGCTGAAGTACTGGTCGTTCATTCCTCGCAAGGGATCGGGTCGGAAATCGGAAGAGTCGATCTCTCCCGACCTGGCTGGGAAGGCGATTGCAAAAGGCCGCGAGGGCAAGGAGCTCTCCGAGGACGAGCTGACGGCGCTGTTCGCCGAGACGCGGCCCGAGGTGATCGAGGAGATGCGGGTGGCCGCCGACGAGCTGCGCCAGGAGCTGGCGGGGGATCGGGTCACCTTCGTCGTCAACCGCAACATCAACTTCACCAACGTCTGCGTGGTCGGCTGTGCCTTCTGCGGGTTCGGGCAGGGGAAGCGGTCGCCCGATGCCTATGAAGTCTCCGAGGAGGACTTCGCGGCTCGGGTGCAGGAGGCCGTGGCGTTCGGAGCGACCGAGCTCTGCATGCAGGGCGGCATCCATCCCGACCTGACCCTCGAGGAGTACGGGCGCTGGCTGCGGCTGGCGAAGGAGACCGCCCCGCAGTTACACCTGCACGCCTACTCGCCGATGGAGATCAACTGGGCCTGCGAGCGCTCCGGCAAGCAGCCGCTGGAGGTCTTCGAGTACCTGCTCGGGTGCGGGCTCGGGTCGACGCCGGGGACCGCGGCGGAGGTGCTCGACGACGGGGTGCGGCAGCGGATCTCGCCGAACAAGCTCCCGGCTGACCGCTGGGTCGAGATCATCGAAGCCTCCCACCGCGCCGGCCTGCGCAGCACCTCGACGGTGATGTTCGGCCACATCGAGGAGCCGCGCGAGCTCGCCCGCCACATGCGGGTGATCCGCGCCCTGCAGGAGCGGACCGGGGGGATCACCGAGTTCGTCCCACTCTCCTTCATCCCGTTCAACACGCTGCTCGGGCGCACGCACGGGATCGAGGAGATCTCGATGCGCGAGAACCTCAAGCACACCGCTGCCTTCCGCCTCGCCCTCGGCCGCAGCATTCCCAACCTGCAGGCGAGCTGGGTGAAGATGGGGCTGGAGGGGGCGACCGAGGCGCTGCGCTGGGGCGTCAACGACCTCGGCGGGACGCTGATGGAGGAGAGCATCTCCCGCATGGCCGGCTCCCAGCATGGGGTGCGGCTCGAGGCGGAGCAGCTGATCGAGGCGGCGCGGGCGGCGGGGCGAGAGCCGGCGCAGCGGACGACGCTCTACGAGATCGTCGAGACGTACGACGCTGCGCCCGCGGTCACGGGTTGAGCCCGGGCCCGATTCGGGTAGCCGGGGGCATCCACGTAAGCCACGGGAAGGGATGCATGAGCGACGAGATCCGCAACAAGGACGATGCCAAGGGACGCCTGAAGGAGGCCGCCGGAAGCCTGACCGGCGACGACGACCTCAAGCGCGAGGGCAAGGTCGACAAGGCCTCGGGCGCCGTCAAGGACGGTCTCGACAAGGTGTCCGACAAGGCCAAGGACGCCGTCGGCAAAGACCGCGACTAGCGGCCAGCTATCTGAACAAGTCCTCGCCGGGGGGGCGGCGGAGGGCGGCTGCGCCGGGGCCGTCCTCCGCGCCGACGTAGCGGGCGAGGCCGCGCACCACGACGACCGGCACCCCCTCGTCCTTGCCGCGGACGAGGTCCGCGGCAGCCGCCACCTCGTCGGCGATCGCGATCACGGTCGCGCCCAGCTCGCGCCCACTCGCGTCGGGCCGACCGCGCCAGTCGTCGAGCGGCAGCAGGCCGGCGCAGCCGATAGCGACCTCGGCCTGGCCCAGGCGCCAGGCGCGCCCGAAGCTGTCGGCGATGACGACGGCGGGGAGGGGCCGGGGATGGGGGTCGGCGGACAACAGCGGGGAGGGTCCGGCGACCCCCATCCCCGGCCCCTCGACAGTCGGGGTTAGTTCGGTGCGAATGCGGCGGGCTGAGGCATCCGGGTCCTTTGGGAGCAGGCAGACGGTGCCGTCGTCCGGCAGGTTCGAGCTGTCGATCCCAGCGTTAGCGCAGACGAACCCGTGCTTCGTTTCCGTGATCAAGACCCGCTCCTCTCGCAGCACCTTCCGGCTCTCGGAGAGCACCAGCTCCACGAGCTCCGGCTCCCTACCCAGCCTCGCCGCCAACTCGCGCGCACTCGGCGACGGAGTCACCGAGTCCAGCCGCACAACCCGTCCCTCAGCCTTCGAGACGATCTTCTGGGAGACGACGATGATGTCGCCCGCCTCCAGTTCCACCCGTCCGGCGATGAGTTGCCCGACCCGGTCCCCCTCGCGCACCTCGGACATGCCCTCGACGGGCAGCACCCGAAGCTCCTGGCTCATATCCCCAGCGCCTTCGCCGTTCGCGTCGCCCGTCCCGGCCGCTTCCCCAGCTCGCGGGTCAGCGCGATCACGTCGGCGGGGGTGTCGAGGTCGAGTTCGATCGACGGCAGCTCCTCGATCCCGAAGGGGACGCCGGCCTGGCGCGCCGCCTCGACGTGGCGGTCGCGGCTGCCCTCGCCGAAGGCTGGGACGATCGCGTTCGGGGGGCTGAGCAGAAGGGCGTTGGTGCCGGTGCCGTGACGGTCGGGGACGACGCCGACGTAGCTGCCGGGGACGCCCGTCAGCAGGCGGTCGAGCTCGCGCGGGTCGAGCAGGGGGCAGTCGCCGGCCAGCAGCACGACTTGCTCGGCTCCATCTGCTTCGGCGCGGGCGATTCCCGCCTGCGCCGCCTCGACGTGGCCGGCGTCCTCGGGGTCGGGAATGACCTCGGCGCCCGCCGCGGCCGCCAGTTCCTGGGCGATCGGGTCGCCGCTGACGACGATCGTCCGCTCGATCGCGCGGGCCTGGCCGATCGCCTCGAGCACGTCGGCGACCATCGCCTCGGCGAGGTCGCGCCGCTGCCCGCCGCCGAGCCCCGCGGACATCCGCTGCTTCGCCGCGCCGAAGCGCTTCACCGGCAGGACCGCGATCGCGTTCAAGACTCAGCGAGGGTAGCGGCGTAGTCGAGCACGATTCGCGCCAGCCGCACCCGGCCGGCCGCGCCGTCCATCAGCGTCGGCGCCATCAGGGTCGGGATCTCCGCCGGAG
>Ga0247802_1000007_pt1 | contig 11805 bp, 19 predicted proteins | sample UWRJS076202R6_FD_181017 | JGI IMG/M metagenome (GOLD analysis project Ga0247802, IMG submission 181017) | Soil microbial communities from Arlington Agricultural Research Station in Wisconsin, United States - UWRJ-S076-202R-6 | ecosystem: Environmental > Terrestrial > Soil > Agricultural land... | reverse complement strand
ACATAAGCGCCTCTTACATAAGAATACCCACTGATCTTGTCTGCTACTCCGCTATTGATCAAGTCAATCGATCGTACTTTAAGCCACGCATGGCCGGGATCTGATAACCAATTCATATTGCCTCTAGGTTTTAGGTTAAGGTATAACCTCGCTTGTACTCACTTTGGGTATGTAGGCTATTGCGCTACACCTTGACTCGCTTTCCACTGCTCGGTTACAATGTCTAATATAGCATGGGTATGACATTTAACACAAGCACTATTTCAAGCTTGATACAAAGATTGATTCAGGATATAGCAAGAAGGCTCTTTAAAATAAGTACTTGACAAAACAAAGGGGAATATGTTAGGGTCGGTATAATCATGCTTGACACCAGCCCCCCCCGGCTTCGAGGGGGCTAGGTACTAAGTAATATATACATAGTCTACAACATAGCTACAACATGATAACAACCCTCACAACATAGTAACAACATGGCAGGCTTCCCAAGAGACAAAGACGGCAAACAACTCGCAGATAAGGCTAAAACACCACGCCCGGGTATTCCTCTTGTGAAAGAAGATCTGTTAAAGCTTATCAAACACTTCCACGGCAACATATCCCGCGTAGCTGACAAGCTAGGCACCACCCGCCTAACCGTGCGCAACCGGTGCAACAATGATCCCGATCTTAAGCAAGCTCTTGAAGACGCAAGAGAGCGATTCATCGATACCCTAGAAGAGACGGCATGGAACAAGGCGATCAATGGCGATACCATAATGTCGCTCTTCTTGCTGAAGACTATAGGCAAGCACCGGGGCTACGAACAAGATAGCAACCAAGATCGCGCCCAAGATATAGCCAAGGCTGCATTTGACTTCGTGATAAACAAGAGCAAGAATCCAGCTGAAGGCTCTACGCACTAGTGTAGAGGTATTCAACTCTGTATCGCTACTATCCGGTGGTGATACAAGCCTATCATCCCCCCTCTCATACTCACCCCCAATGACGCGCGGGCGTGGGACTCTACCCGCGCGCGTGCGAGGGCTCGTCCTTAAAAGAACCGGTACTTGCTTCTATAGAACACTGTGCAGAAGTCAACCTCCCCTCCCATTTCAGTTCAGATCCCTATAAAAAAAGTTTCTGTGTCCCTTCGAGTTCAGAATCCTATCCAGAATTTTTTATGGTGATGTTGCCAGGCAGCCTGCCGGAAATTTTTTATGTGGGTATGGAGCAAACAAGGTTGGCGCATTGGACAAACAAGTTTGTCTGGATGTCTGGAAAGCTGGGTGTCTGGATGTCCAACTGTATGGTAAAGCCGAAGAGTTGAAACTGTAACTCAATGCGCCTATACAAAAAGTTGAATGAAAATATTTTAGTTGGTATGAGTGGTGGTACTTCATGATGTTTACCTATGATTGGGTATGGGGCGGTAGAGATACCGCCTTTTTTTATGTGAAGAAATTTCTTTACATGATGCTAGTCGATTCTGTATGGTGTTGATGTATGGGGTGGGTATGAGTAAGAAGAGAGAGTTAGCGGAAGCGTACCATGCGGAGATAGTGAAGGCTGAAATAGGGGCGTTGCTGAAAGATATAGAAGAGTACAGGGCTGCGTTGGGCGAGTTGTGTCGGATAGAGGGTGAGTACCGTGACTTTGTGAAGAGTGTGAAGTATATGGAAGGGCACGTGAGTTTTAAGTGTTTTACAGATTTTAGAGAGTTGTTGACTACCCGGATGAGCAAGACTAGAAACAGGTTGTGTGAGTTAAGGGGTGAGTGATGGGATGTGATCGAGAGCAGCTTAGGGCTTTGTATGAGACGCCGATGCCTGAGTCATTGAAAGAGATGTTTACGAGAGGGAAGCGGGCGTGGGATGAGTATTATGCACATGGTAGCTGGGATGATAGACATAATCTAGTGTATAAGCCTGCTGAGTTTAACATGATCAAGCGCCCGGCAGAGCGGTATCTGACCTTTGATCCTGAGTATGTGAGAGGGATGAGATTTAAGCAGGGTCAGACTATACTGAATGACTCATGGACAATCAATTTAAGAAGCAGCAATAAACCAACACTAGTGGGGATGAAGATGTTTAGCGAGAAAGAAGCTAAGTTTATACTGGACAGTGCGGAGACGGATTTGAAGACGTTGAAGCAGCGCAAGGAGTCGTTGGTGAGAGAGATTGCTGACACTGGGGTGCGGTTGTCTAAGATGCAAGAGGCTGAGACTCAGCTGGCTAGTATTGTGGAGAAGTTGCAGAAAGCTCTGAAGAAGAGTGAATGTGACGAGGATGATGATGAGTAGTGAGCTCTGCTTCATTCGCGACATGATTGGTTATAGCCCTTATAGCTGTGAGTTTTGGCTCCATGAGAAGTCGTCAGTGCCTGAAGAAGATTATTGCTACATCCCGATCTTGGAGAGTGTTCGCTTCCGCAGGTTCGGGACGGCTCCGGTGAGGGATGCGTACTGGCATATTGGTTGTGCTCCTCCTGGCTCTATGCTTCCGCTCTCTGAGGGGATAGATCCAGGGCCTGAGCGTCTCTATGCTATGGATGACGTAGTTCCCAAGGCTGGGATATGGAGTCGCAGGAATGAGCTGGCTAGTCTGAGAGAAGACCAGAGAGAGTTTAACAAGCGCATGTACAACCAGATTCTCAAGCTCAAAGATGAAGATGTGCCAGTGCCACTGCCTGGAGAAATACAGGACTACTACAACAAGTTGCTACGGGTGAATGTATGAAGTGGTTGTCAATGCTTCTGATGAGTCTATGTCTCACTAGCTGTAACATCAGCAATCCCAGCAATGGGCATAAGATTGGCCGCATCGTCAAGCTTGCAGATGAAGGCGTGTGGTGTAAGACCTGTGAAGGAGAGTTGATTCGTGGAGGCCTTGTTGATGGTAGTGGCTCTATGGGTTCTAGTTTTAAGTTCACCATTGAGAGCCGTGCGCTACGAGAGATTGCTCTTCAGGCGTTCGAAACGCAGGCGGAAGTTATTCTGACGTACGAGGTGGAGTTGTGTAGCGCCTGTTGGCGCTCTGAGTGCTCAACACCGCATTTTGTTAAGGCTATAGAGATAGTGAGATAATATAGGCATGATTATATTTGATTTGGATGGTTGTCTAGCCAATTGCGAGCATAGGCGGCATTTTGTTGATCCTTCAACCAATCCTGATTATGTTAAGTGGCATTGGTATACTCAAGGCGATCTTAATTTTGAATGGGTTCATAAAGATACTAGAGAGAAATGGGAGCCCAACTGGCCCGCATTCTACGAGGCTTGCGATAACGATAAACCTATTATTGCTACAATGCATTTATTAATAAGTTTGTGGTTCAGAGAAGGTGAAGACGTTCAAATATGGTCGGGAAGAAGTGAATCTGTCAGAGGGAAGACAGAAAAATGGTTAAGTGAAAATATATTCAATTCTGGGATCGATCCTTGTAAATTAAAGATGCGGCCCATAGGCGATACCACTCCTGATGATGTGCTTAAAGAGCTATGGTTGGATGAGGCTATCGCAACAGGCAATAAGATTGATTTTGTCTTTGATGATAGGCCAAAAGTGATCCGCATGTGGCAGCGCAGAGGCATCTTTGTCTTTAACTGCGCACAGAGTGATAAGGAGTTTTAAATGATCAATCTATTGCTATGTATGATGCTGATAGCTGCTGCTCCTGGCCCTACTGGAGTTCCAGAGCCGCCACCAGTCAAAGGGCCGAACGGGCCAGCGCAGCCGAGATAGTTCTGTCACATGGGTGGCCTACCCGTTAAGGTGTCATAGCAGCTATCTAAGATGGCGCTTCTTGCATCAGGGTCCGTGGGGTGGCGTCACGTAAAAGCGCCCTGTTTTATGGCATGTTAGCTCAGGTAGTTAGAGCACGGGTTCGTTGGCCCGGGGTCGTTGGCGCAACTCCAACACGTGCCTTATGGTGGCCTACAACCATCCCACCTGGTGCACTCAGGAAGCTGGGACTAGTAGGCAAGGGCATTGGCAGAGTGGCTGATTGCAGCGAGTTTATCTCGTAGTAGAAGTACCACAGGTTCGAATCCTGTATGCCTTTAATTCGCTTACAAAATGTAAGCGACCTTTTATGTGTCGTCGCACGCAATGAAGGGTTGGTTACCCAGCGACATTTTACGTGCCGTAGCTCAGTGGTTAGAGCGGCACTCTTATAAGGTGCAAGTCGGTGGTTCAATCCCACCCGGCACGACAAGATACGCGTCAGTAGCTCAGCAGTTAGAGCGTGGTGATCCTGTTACTAGTGGCAGGGGAGAGGTCGGGGGTGCAAATCCTCCCTGATGCAATGGCCAGGTCATACCCGATGAGGGGCAGAGTCCTTAAAAGTGATGGCCTAGTAGGATCGGTTGGTGGTATACGTTGGGTAGGAATCACCGTTTTTTTATGGAAAGCTTAGCTGTCTGCCAGTTGATTGATGGCATGGTACATGATCTAGTGCGCATCAAAGATAGAGAAGATTGGAGCCGCTTCGCGTGGCGCTTTCGATATAAAGACTATCCTTATCAATATCCCCTCATAATCCTGGATCCCAATACTCTTTACTGGGTTCCCATGGATCATAACTATCAGCTAAAAAAAAGGCGTTGACCATGTCAGTCACTTTTACTTGCTCTCATTGCCTCAATGAATACGTCAAAAATAGAAGCGACGAGGAGACTGCTGAAACGTTTAAGAAATGGTATCCGAAAGCCGACATTACCAAAGCTAAGGTTGTTTGCGAAACTTGTTATAAAATCGCCATCAAGAGGCTCGAAATCGAGACCGAACATCGGAATTGGATCAACTATGCAATGAGTAATTAATGAATGATGTAGATCATCCCAAGCACTATCAAGGCCAAGGACTTGAGTGCATAGATGTTATAGAAGCATTTAATTTAAACTTTTGTTTAGGTAATGCAATTAAGTATATACTAAGAGCGAAGCATAAAGGTAAAGAAGAACAAGACATACACAAGGCCATATGGTATTTACATCGCCATTTGGAAAGCGCAAGATTAGATAACTTGGCAATGGCCAAGTCATCATTGTCGTTACATTTCCTTAGGGAGTGAATATGTGTAAAGAAGATATGGAACATTACAAACGTTGTTGTGAGCAGGGCCCGCAAGGCGTTCCTGGTCTACAAGGCCCACAGGGTATCCAAGGTGTGCCAGGAGCACAGGGTATCCCAGGCCAGATGGGAGCCCAAGGCCCACAAGGTCTTCAAGGCCCTAAAGGCGATCCAGGAAAGGATTGCGATTGCGATGGAGCTGGAGATCTTCCTTATGTCAACATTTATGCCTCCATAGCACAGTCTATACAGCCTTACAATCCCGGAGCAGTCGCTGACCAAGTTTTATTTAACTTGCAAAATGCTAACTCTGGTATATTAGATTTTGATTTAGCACAGATGAACGTGAATGGTGATATCAAGTTCTTGAAACATGGTATCTACCATATGACCTGGCAGCTCCAGGCTCGTATTGCCACGTTGATCCAGCCAGTTCCAAGTTGGTCTTTCGGCTTCTGGCTGAATGGCGTGCTTGTTCCTGGATCGATCTACTCAGGGTTTACTTCAAGCCCTAACGACGATGCTGCACACTCCACTGGAGACGTCATCATCGAAATACAAGCTAACGACACGCTCAGACTTAGAAATACGTCTGTAAACGTTGTAAGCTTGAATCCTAACATTACAGGGTCTGTGTTCCCGATCACTATTGCTTCCATTAACGTGGAATGCCTTAAGTTGATCTAAGCACCTAGGTGGGTTGGTAGTATATTCCCGCTTACGAAGAACTACCATTCAAGGCATCCATGGCAAAGAAAACCGTAGAAGAAGACATCAACCGCTTCTTGGAAGACTGGGGCCCTAAGCAGTTGCTGGCTTTTCTAAGAGATGTGATCCCTCTATTTGAGCTTTACGACGTCGTAGACGAGGACGACTGGGTGGAGAAGCAGGTAGGTGGGGGCAAGGAGAATGTACGAACTGTACGACTCGTACGTACCGTATATCTCATTAGCCGTCTATGCGAGTTCCACACCGGCAAGATGGTCAGCACTAGAGCGAAATATCCAGAGCTTTGGAAGCGCATGGAGAAAGAAGGGAAGCAGAATGGCTGATCGACATCTTGAAGAGATTATCGAATCATTAAGAGAGATGAATAAGCACCTATCATCAATCTCCAACTTTTTTTCTAAAAGGCAAGAAGACGTTGAAAGATATAAAAGAATTAGAGAATACCATGAGTCGCTTGTCATGTTCTCTGGAAACCCGCTTACCAGTGGAAGTAAAGATCGACATGACGATAACTCATCGCTCTCCTGAAGAGGGCAATACGACTATCGTTGAGTTTCAGTCTGAAGTTGGTCATAAGATGCATTATGGCAAGTCGTATATCTATGACCATGAAGAGTTTGGTGAGGCTATATCCAAGCACTTATCTATCTTCTACAAGCAGTTGATGCGCGTGATGGTGGACAGTTTGCCTCCTCTTATTTTAAATATGGACACTCTATCTGAGTCGAAGATCGTAAGGTTTCCAATCTCTGATGTTCTTTCCTAGCTGGGCATCAATCTTTATATGGGTCGAACTCATTAGCGCCTGCCATACATACTCCTATTGGTTTGAGCTTATGTAAGATTTTGATAGTATCACGATGGGCAAAGAGGACTTGCTCAATGCGCTTATAGCAGAACGGAGATTCATCAACGCCAGCTCCTCGCAACTCGACGCTAAAGTCTTTAACCCACTTGTCCATATCAGCACGTTTGACACGTCCTTCTTTAATGACAGCACCCGTCTTGCGATCCACCTTTCCTGTTGCTTCTTTACGACCCATAATCCTGCCCGCCCCATGCACTGTTGAGTACATTGCGGCTTTACTCTCAGGGTGCTCGATTCCCTCAAGGATGTATGAAAAGTCTCCCATCGAACCGCCGACGAAGCCCTTCTGGCCTGGATATGCTGGAGTAGCGCCCTTGCGGACAACCCAGACATCCTTGCCAAAGTGTCGCTCTTTCCATGCAAAATTGTGATGATTGTGCACCTCTTCAAGGATATCAGCCCGAAGTATTCGAGCAACACGAGAGCATACCCAATCACGACCCGCATAAGCATAGCGCCCTGCTATTTCCATGCACTTGATGTACTGCTCTCCGAGGTCGGATCGCTCATCCAAGATGACTGGTGGTGCATGTATTCCATCTCTGCCTCCCGCCTCTTTAATGAAATGAGTGCATATAGTATGCCCGAGACCACGGGAACCGAAATGCACACCAACCCATACTCTATCTTGTTCATCAAGAAAAATGTCCACATAATGATTACCTGAACCAACAGTGCCGAGTTGAGCAATAGCCTTATCCTTAAGGGATGCAAGTAAAGGCATCTCTCTCCATAAAGCATCTTCGAAAAGTTCATGTTCCACCACCTCGTTATTCTTTTGCCCTACTCCGAAGCTTATGTGCTTCTGGATTTCATTCATAGTACGATAGATATTAAGACGTGTGGCATCACCGGAAGCCGTGGTGCGCACTGCCTTATTACCGCAAGCAATATCAAAACCGACACCATTGACACATATAGAACCCTCAAAAGCAACGACACCACCAATAGGCACAGAATAACCAACATGATGATCGGCCATAAGAGCAGCGGCCACAGCCCCATACTTCACCACAGCTTGCATTTGTTTAACAGCTTCGTCGTCAGCACATCCTACTCCGTAGACAGGAAATTCCAAGTCCATTCAAGCCTCCATTTTCGCCTAGATTACAGTCTTGCGCATTGATATTCCATAAAAAAAAGTGTTGCATTCATTGTCAAAAAATTTCTATATATGTCAGATAGAGCCACATGATGGAGGTTAACGTGTATATCACACTCAAGCAATTCGCTGAGAAGTACGAATGGCCGACGCTCTGCGGGCTGCGATCCATTTACTTTGATGCCACTAAAGACAAGAACGATTTCCTCCCAGCATTTAGAAAAATAGGCCGTAGACTGCTAGTTTGTCCTGAGGTGTTTTTTAATATAGTAGGGGAACATGCCAGTCAAAATTATAGTTAATGCAGCTAAGTGCTTGAACTGCAACACTTTAATATCTAGTGTATATCGGCATGATTGGCAATGTTGCCCATGCTTCAACAAAGGTGAAGGCCACGGCATCTTTGTCGATGGCGGATTCGATTACTTGCGCCATGGATGGCACAAACAAGAAGAATATTTAGATTTCAGTGAAACCACAGGAGAGCCCGATGAAGAACCCAGACGACAAGTTAGTGAAGATCCTATTGAACAACGGCATGGCGATCAACATGTATGCCGATATTGCGGCCATAGAGGAAGTGATGTGCCACCCGAAGTTCGTACGGTTCAAGGATGATGGCAATGACAACGTTTGCATATCACTCGAATCAATAGCAGGCTTTGAGGTGCTAGATGACAGAACAGACTCCAACCCAGCAACAGCCGAAGAAATTACCCAGGTTCCAGTGCCAGAACTGCAGCCTCAAGAGCAAGCCTGAGTTCTTCGAGCACATCAAAGGCGGCATCTATCTTTGTGATAGGTGCGCCGACTACAAAGTAAAAGACATACGAAGACGTCGTAAGGCTAAGATCGATGAGTGATGAAGCTTTAAAACTGCTTGCTGACCGCACATGGCGTATGTCGAACCTTTATTATATTAAAGATAAGTCTGGCAACAAAGTGCTATTCAAGCCGAACTGGGCACAGAAAAAGCTCATGAAGCCACACTATCTCAACATCATATTAAAGGCTCGACAATTGGGTGTTACGACCTTTCACGCCTTATTATTTTTAGACACTTGTCTATTTAATGAGAATATTAATGCTGCAATCATAGCAGATAATAAGCCTAATGCGCGAGAGATCTTTATTGATAAGGTGAAATTTGCTTATGACGCGCTTCCACAGTGGCTTAGGGATATGGTTAAAGCCGATAAAGACAACGTCAATGAGCTGCGGTTCTCTAATGGATCGGTGTTTAGGGTAGGAACGTCGCTACGTTCGGGTACTCTCCAGCTCCTCCATGTCACTGAATACGCCAAGATCTGTGTTGACAACCCTAAGAAAGCTAACGAGATTCGCTCTGGAGCGCTTAACACCATCGAAACAGGCCAATTCTGTTGCATTGAGTCCACAGCACGTGGGCGTGAGGGAGCCTTTTATGATATGTGTAAGACGGCAATGGACAAAGAACACCAGACAGAGCAGCTAAGCTCATTAGACTGGAAGTTCTGGTTCTTCGCTTGGTGGCAGCATCCAGACTATGTTTTGGATTCAAAAAATGTATTGATAAACAATGATCAAACCAGTTACTTTGATGGATTAGAGAAAAAGCTTGACATCAAGCTTTCTCCCGCCCAGCGAGCCTGGTATGTGAAGAAGGCTGAGACTCAAGGAGACTACATGATGCGGGAGTATCCTAGCACACCTGAAGAGAGCTTCCAGAGTGCCAATGAAGGCTTATACTTTGGTCATCATATGGTCAAAGCTCGCCAGGAACGTAGGATCTGCCACTTGCCATACGATGAAAATGCCCCGACATACACTTGCTGGGATATCGGTATATCAGACGATATGGCTATATGGGTCTTCCAGGTAGTTGGAAAGTCTATACATTGGATTGACTACTATGAGAATAGCGGAGAAGCCCTTGCGCATTACGTCAAGTGGCTCAAGAGCAAACCGTATGATTATGAGAAGCATTTCATGCCTCATGATGCTGCTAAGCGAGATCCAGGCACAGGCAAGACGTTTGCCGATATCGGACGTGAGGCAGGTTTAAAGATAGACGTCGTGCCATATGACAAGAACGAGATGTATGGCATCGATGCGGCCCGAAACGCCTTCCCTAGATTTTGGTTCGACCAGTCTAAGTGTGCGAAAGGGATTAAAGCTGTCGATGCATTCCGCAAGGAATGGAACGAGAAGCTGGGATGCTACCGAGAACGAAGCCATCACGATTGGGCATCTCACGCTTCTAAAGCTTTAATTTATGGCGTAAGGGCCTTAGATAGAATGATGGGTGGCAGAGGATTGACTGCAGAAGAATGGAAGAAACTCCGAAACGAAGCTGCGGTGTGATATGGAAGAGCTTGTTGAGCAAGACTATAAGCGCTGCGCAAACTGCCGCTACTTTCTGCCGTACATGTATGAGATCGATGATACTGAGCTTGCGTCTGATTATGGGGAGTGTCACAGATATCCTCCAAAACCTGTACCGGCTGAGCAAGTAGGTTTCCCTATAGTCCATGAGGATGTTTGGTGTGGAGAGTTCGACTCTCCATAAAAAAATTTTGTCCATAGTGTCAAGGAAATATTTTAATGACGTATACGGCACAGCCCAACGACAGGGTTAATAAGTTTAACCAGTTCTTCTACGATGCGTACCGCACGTGGGGGATCTACTATGCTGCTGCCTATCGAGATCTGAGAGCATATGCTGGAGACAACTGGACACAAGCCGAAAAAGCGGCTCTCGCAAATCAAAAGAGAATGGTACTCGAGCTTAATAAGATTAGGCGTGTGGTTAATCTCTACTCCGGGTACGAACGGGAGAATCGTCTTAGTACAGTCTGTGGGCCAGTCGAAGATTCAGATGAGGATACAGCCGATCTTTTATCGGACGTTATGCTCTATGTATACGATAAGGGGAATGCTCACCACGTTATATCCGATGCCTTCGAACACTCTCTTAAGACGGGTCTGGCCATTGTGGGTGTATACCTGGACTATACCAAGGACAAAGTCAATGGAGACATCAAATTTTATAGCAAGCCGTTCAATGCGATTATGCTCGATCCCTATTTTACAAAGAGAGATCTCAGCGATTGCGACCAAGCTTCTACCCGTGATCTGATGAGCCGTGATCAAGTCAAGGCTATGTTGCCTTGGGTTGATCCTAGCATCATCGACATGATACCTACAGGCATACGAGACAACAAATACCAGTACCTGGGTATCTACAGGCAGTACAACTCCACCTATATAGCTAAGAACCTTCTGACGTATGACCAATACTGGGTGAAAGTCAATAAGCCCCAGAAGTACATCGTCGACATGGAAACAGGAGTAACGCAGGAATGGAATGGCGACAAGGAAGAAGAGAAACACATCCTTGCAGCTGCTAAAGAGAATCCTCAAATTCAGCTAATCAATTCCTATAAGCGCACTGTAGAGCTCAATATTATTGTAGGTGGCCGCTTACTATACTCTGGGCCTGATCCCACTGGCTTGGACGTATTCCCATGGGTCGTTGTGCTCGCATATTTTGAGCCTCTAATAGACACGTATGAGCTTAAGATACAAGGACTTGTGCGCTCTATAATTGACGCCCAGCGTCAGTATAACCGCCGCCACAGCCAGATCATAGATCTCATGGAATCGGTAATTAATACCGGATGGATCTCTAAGAACGGTGCTGTACTAGATCCTCAGATGCTTCTCCAGTCTGGACAAGCTCGAAACATTATCATGAACGATGGTTACGACGTTAATGCCGACATACGAGAAATACAGCCCCCACAAGTGCCTCAGGGTTACCTACAGTATCAGGACATCATTGACAAGAATATCATGGAGATACCGGGTGGGTCTGAAGAGCTTCTCGGAATATCTTCTACCGGGGACTCCCAGGTCTCTGGACGGCTGGCGGAAGTACGTGCTTCTAATGGCCTTAAAGGCAACCGAGGTTTGTTTGATAACCTTGAGCAGTCACTCAAGTGGCTCGGCAACATCGTGGTTGAAACCATCCAGAAGAACTATACCCCAGGCAAGATCTGGCGCATCACTAA
>Ga0247802_1000004_pt1 | contig 20582 bp, 37 predicted proteins | sample UWRJS076202R6_FD_181017 | JGI IMG/M metagenome (GOLD analysis project Ga0247802, IMG submission 181017) | Soil microbial communities from Arlington Agricultural Research Station in Wisconsin, United States - UWRJ-S076-202R-6 | ecosystem: Environmental > Terrestrial > Soil > Agricultural land... | reverse complement strand
ACATGGATAACAAAAATCTCATTACTGATGCCGCGCTAGAACAATTAATTGATGAAAAAGTCAATACGTGTATTGACACACTTTTCACCGAGGTTCACAACGCCGTTAAAACCTTGTCAGGAGACGCAACCGATTTCCAGCACGATGAATTGGAGCGCATCAAAGCCCTGACGGTGGAAACCATTAAAGCGCCATTGAGCAAGTTGATATTTAACCAGGTTAAGTATAACCTTTAGTGATCGACCCCGCCACCGTGCGGGGTTTTTTATGATATATGAAAGGCCAACGCCAGGTGAAACCAGGGTTATCAGCAATTGAAACCTGGTAAAGTAACGCATCCCCAGGTCAGCAGATAACGTATTACACATTTTATAGTAGCGACTGGTTTATAGTAGCGAATGGTTTATAAGAGTGCCCGCCTTGTGCGGGCATTTTTGTTTATAGTAAACACACGTTATGAAACACATTAAGAACAACAAGGCAGACAAGGCCACACACCACTCCAAAATAGAGCGCTACGCAAAAGTCCATAACAAAACGTATATCACAGAATCTGATTTACGTTCTCTGTTCCCGTATGACGCTGTCACAGGATGGCAAGAGCTAAATACAGCAAAGATTTTTTGGTGGAGAAGTCAGTTTAGGAAACCTTCATAAGTGAAATTAAACGCAAGTTGCAGCATAATTCAAACCGGCCAAAGTGCCGGTTTTTTGCTTTATAGTAAACACACGTTATGAACTACATTAAAGTAACGGCGGAATTTGGAAACGACGCCTATAAACTTTTTGTAAAAGAAAAGGACTGCTACAACCTGTTACACCTCATTCGTGAAATTCACATGTGTAAAGACGTCCGGCACGGGGCCTTATCTGTTACAATACGCAAAGTAAGAGTAAAGAACAATTACGGTTATGCAAGGTCGCGGCTCAAAGAATTGTGCGACAATTCGTTTAGCCTATTGCAACGGCTGGAACAATCTTACAAGGTTGCAGCATAATACATACCGGCCATAGTGCCGGTTTTTTTGTTTATATAAACACTTGTATATGCACAGTATAAAAACAGCGTTAAAAGCGAAGTTGATTGAGCTGCAAAAGGCCGGGAAACTTCCAGCAGACATGAACCAGTTAGACATAGACGTGTTTGACGAACCTTTGAAACCGGTAAAGGAAGAGTTGCAAACGTTACAAAAGAGTTGCGAAGAGGCTTTAGATGAAACCTGGGATCGATCCGATGACGGTTTCCAGGCCATGATTGACAACATTGACACGATTTTAAACCGTTAAGCGAACCGGCCATAGTGCCGGTTTTTTTATGCCTATATATAAACACACATTTATGCAAGTTCAACGCTATACTTTGAAAGTTGGCAACATGGCCAAACCTCAGGATTTTGTGTTGTATCCTTACAGCGGTGGGGATACAATTTATTTACAAAGCGAAAAGCGCTGGATAACCGCTAACCTTCGCACGGGGGATGGACAGATAAACAATAAAAACAAAAACTATCCTAACAGCGGGGATTTATTGTGCAATGCTATTGCTATCAAATTGCCGGATGCAACCTTAAAAGAAATTCAGGGCCTTTTATGGCATAACGACGGCAAAAACGGCGCGCTAAAAAGTAACGGCGTAACATTATTGACCTGGACGAACAAAGAGCTATTTAGCAACCCCGGCAAATGACCGGGGTTTTTTGTTTATAATAAACACACACGTATGAAAACAAACGTAATTTTTTTACTTGAAAGAGATGAAAATAGTGTCTTTGCTTACTTTCCGGATGACGGGCAAAGCTATTCCCATGTAGGACAACACTCCCCATGTTCCCCCCTGTATGCCAAATTGTGCGCCGCTGCAACGCCTGCGCAATACGGGCCGCTGCAAAAAGAGCTTGAAGGCCTGGGTTATAACCTCGAAATAAAGGCGCTCGCAGACTACTTCGAAAAGCAAAGTCGGGATTTGCCTTTTTATCAAGAGGTCATCGAGACAATTAAAACCACGCAGGACAACAAATGGCTGTCGCCCGCTGATCCATGGGGCAAGTTTCTAATAGTTATGACCCAAAAAAATACTATCAAAAGTATGAGCGACGACCTCCACGGCCGCGTTAGGGTTGACGACTTGATAACTGACCTAAAATACGCCGTAAACGAAATGACTAACGCTCTTAAAGCTTTAAACAAATATGAAAAGTAACAAAAAATTGCGCGTTGTTACCGTCCTGGTAACAGTTGAGGAACGCACTGAACAAACATACAGCCCTGAAGATGTCGTAAATTGTCTAAAGATCAAATCTGCCATCCCGGAAATAAAGGTATTGGCGGCCATAGCGAGCGACAACCAATAATTAAACCCCGCCACAGTGCGGGGTTTTTTGTTATATAAACACACACGCAAATGAAAAAATCAATTTTAGACACGTTTCATACGTCCCAATTTACCTGGACGTTTAATACCCACGGTTACGCGGGCGTTGCAAGTGCGGCAAAACAGATTGCGGCAGGGGAAACGGTTCGCTTTGAGTGCTATAATAGGCGCAACCCAAACGACCGTACCGAAATGACGCTTGAGGCTGTTCTCTTCTTTGGCCTCGCGGAAATTGATGGCCGCCCTGCCGTGAGAGAGTCCAAAACAAAAGACCTGTTTGCATCGGGCACCCACTCTGTGATCAGCTCGGGGCACGATCCGGTAATGGTAAAAGACCCGGTTTTTATCGCCGCTGCTTTGATGGGCTTTTTGCGCACGCAGTATGTTGACTTTTTGTTAACCCCTGTAACAACTTCGTAAGGGGCGGTATAGACCACATTAAAAGAGACCCGCCTAAGTGCGGGTTTTTTTGTGTAAATATGCAAATGCAAGCCACAACATTCAAACACCAGGTTGAGGCCGGCGAGCTTCACGAACTGCAAATACGCACTCGCATAGTACGAGATGTACGGGCGTATTTAAAGGCGCGGGGCTACGATCAAAAAGTAAGCGTCCGTTATGTTAAGGGCTATTACCAGCTTAAAAATGGGCCCTTGTACGGCTTTATAGCGAAGGCCGTATTTGAAGAGGCAACCGGACTTGAATTTATAGGAATGACACAAGCGGAGGCCGTACTGGTAACCGAAAAATTAACGTAGTTTTGTTTTTGTATACGACCCTGTAGGAAGGGTCTATGTTCAACCCCGGCGCGGCTGTAGCTGCCCGGGGATTTTTGTTTATATTAGGAACTAAAACCTAAATTATATGTATACGGGCTTTGTAATTACAGGTATGAAAAAGGACGGGTTGCGCCACATGGCGTTAAATAATGACGGACGCAACACCCATAAAACAAGGGAAGCGGCGGAAAAGCAACTCTCCGACATTCTCAACGCGAACGATAAAGAGACGATAAAAGAAACTTTGGGCACCGATCTACGCATTGACCAGGTAGAATGTTACGACCACGGCGACGCCGCGCAAACTGTCTTTGGAGATTCTTAAAGCAAACCGGCCACCGTGCCGGTTTTTTGCTTTATACAAACACACTTTATGAATATTTGGATACGGGAATACAATGAGCTAGGCGCCGAGCTTTTGCGGCTCGCGTAGCGCCTTTTGGTTAACGGGAGGCCCTGCCGTATTATTACGGACAGGGCTTTTTTATGTATTATGAAACCTCTATTCCCTGACATAAATCAACCGTATGAAAAAGTACAAACTCTTGCGCATAATGCTTTTAATCGTAACAGCATCCATCAGTATCGCGGCTATTGCTGCTTTCGCCGTATGGGAGAAATGGATCATTGTTTTTGGCGCCGTGCTACTGACTTTTACCGGGTGGTGGTTAATTGATGAGGCTGAAGCGTGGGGCAAGCGCAAAAAGTAGCGACGAGCGTTTTTGTGTTCTTTCGTTAGTGTTTACCCCGTTGCACATATGTGCGCGGGGTTTTTTGTTTATATAAACACACGTTATGAAAGAAACAAAAGCAATCGAGCCAAAAGCCTTAAGCAATTACCAGCCTGGGTCTATATTGTGTGACTCTTGGGGTTACGACCAAACCAATTACGATTTCTATTGCGTTGTCGAGCGGAAAGGCGAGTGGGTGAGGCTCGCCAAAATGACCAAAGAAAAAGAGGAGTACAATTCTCAAGCTATGACACAAGTGGTGAGTCCTGGTGTAATAGATGAAAGCGCACCAATAGTGCGTAAAAAAATCAAAATGCGCAACGGAAAAGAAATTGGTTTTTCAATGCGGGATTATAGTGGCGGCGGCTGGGTGCATCCGTGGGACGGGAAACCAAAAACATCAACACACTATGCGTAAGTTTAAGCCGGCACAATAGCCGGCTTTTTTGTTTATATAAACATCAAAGTCATGCAAAAAGATAATCTTGTCTCTAAATTTATGGCCCAAGCAGAACGGGTCTCAAACGACACCGTATTATATTCTCCAAAGCAAGCTTTGGAAGCTATCAAAGCGCGTATTAGCGGAGAATGGGACAATGCCGAGCTGATGAAGCTAGGCCCGTTACTTGTTAACGCTTTGGACGATATTCAGCGCATTGTTGATGCCACTGAACAATAGGGAATTATTACTTACTCAACAAAACAACTAAAAAGCTATGCAAGAAACCTTCAAGCCCCGCATTGAAAAAATTAACGGCGTCGATCATCTGATCGTTGCGATCCCTATGCAGCCGCCGGCACTATCAAGCAGCGAAAAGACGTACATAGTAGCGAAATGCCCGTCACCTGTTAAAAGCGGGGTGCTTAGCGATGCGCCTGGTCACGATGGCAAAGAAATAACCTACTCCGGGAACGCCTGGGTGAAAAAGTAGCGGCCCGTTTTTATCTCTGAACCCGAAGCCCTGCGCCGTTGTGGTGCGGGGCTTTTTTATTAATGGCCAGGAACATTCGACCCCAACCTCCAAAGTCGCGGGCCGCATTGCAAAACAAATTTGTAGGCCGCCTTTGATCTCGGTCATTTTTTTTATAGATGGGCAAATGTGGGCAGCTATTTATGTTGCCTCAATGAAAATCATCGGCCATTTATCAAAAAGTGAGCCCCCCATACCCTGGGGCGCAATAATTGTATGGCTAAAACCCATAAATTTACCCGAACTTTTACGAACAAAACACACAACACTAAAATGGGAATGAACAAGCAACACGAAAAAGTAGCGGCACGCGTATACATCCGCGCCATTAAGGAACCCTCAAAATTAACAAGCATATGAAGAGAGCCGTAAAATTGAAAAAGTTCAACTCGGTTGTGGCCGAGGAAACCGGCGGCTTCACTGTTTGGGGCCCGGTAGCAGAGAAGGTTGTAAAATATTTAAACAGCGACCTCGGGGGCGAATACCCTAAGTCGTTTTATTTTTTGGAACAGGAGCTAAAGGGTAAGCACACAATCTACGCGGGCTCATTTGAGCAAGATAGCTACATCAACGACCCCAAATTTCTTGCCCTCGTCGAGCCCGACTTTGAGCCCACTTCTCAAAGCAAGGATTATAAGCAACGCCGGCGAAAAGGAACATAATACTTATAACCCCGCAACGGCTTGACCGTGGCCTTTGATGTGCGTGCGGGGCACTACATTAAACACGAATATTTTGTGTATGCCCACAGATTTTTTTGTTATTAGGCTGAAAGAATTTCGCTCTAGCGGAGAACTATTAACCCCGGAATTATTGCTGAAAACTTGCAAATTACAAATCAGGATATTGCAGGAACTTGAACATTTTTTGACGGCGTTGAATGCTGCAAGGGCCACACCGCAGCGGGATTTTATTCTCCCCTTAATGCAAAAGTATCTCAGCGGTGAGACGCAGGTTCTTTCAGATGGCCCCAATAAAAAATTGTATGTACACGACTATATTCAGATCGCAGTCGCTACTATCCCCGACGAACCTGCAAAAAGTATCGACAAGAAGAAAGCCATAAAACAAAAATCTATATATGAGCGCAAAAATAAAAGATAAATCACTTAAAAAGTTCATTTTGTGGATGCTCGCTTATACGCTGGCAATAGGAACGACCGCCTTTCTGGTTGGTTACGGCCTCGGTAAAGCTCGATGTGAATTGAAAGATGATGGGCCCGCACCCACAGTTACTAAGAAACTTTATGGAAAATTGTAAATTGAACTTAAAAAAAAGATTTATGGCTAAGGCTTTTTTTCAAGAGTTTTTTCAGGCACTTGGGTTCATTGCAGGACTTATAGCCGCTATCGCAATTGTTCGTTGGTATTTTAAAGTACGCTTTCCGGCAAGGGCGCCGGTGATTACATGGGCAAAGTTCCTCGAAGAATTGCTTGCTCAACAGCTATACTCCGAGGCTGCCATCGTCCGTGACCTCATTAGAGGAAAGAACGAAACCGAAAAAGTGAAGACACCGAAACAGTTTAAGGTTTATAAGAAAAAGAAGATGCACATGGAGGATAAATATGAGCAAGCTACGTTTTCGGTAGTAACAGACTACATTATTGAAGTCAAAGACAAATAACAGCAGCCGCCTCTTGGAGGGCGGCTTTGTTATTTTATGACGAAGTCATAACGGTAGCGCAGATAGTTGCGTACTAAAATCAGTTTTCGGTAGAAAAGTAACGGCGTCTCATGGACTTCGGTGTAGTAAAAGTCGCCCGCGCGCTTGTTGTGGAAAAGATCATGACCACACCGGTAGTACTCATCGCTTAAATGCATTTTTTTTTCATACTCTTCCTCTGTCATCCCCAAAAAGTCACAGATTTCCTCTTTGTTATGTCCCGCATGAAGGGCCACAAACACAAACAACGCCCTGCCTACGCCCTGGTTGCGTATGCCTGGTTTTTTGGCCAGGGTGAGGGCCCTCCCGCTATCCTTAGCAATTACGCAGTTAAGCCGAATTGCTCTATCGATCTCCAAAAGTGGTATGGAAAATTTGTCGGCCATGTGAAATTTTGTTAAAATTGCAAACGTAAGACTGCTGTTTTTTTAAAGGGAAAGAGGCTCCTCCGGGGCCTCTTTTATTTTCCGAACTGCCCATCTATGAAAGCTCTCGCTGCTTCAAATCCAGTTGCCCAATCGGCCGCAATACCAACGCTTCGAAATACTTCTAAAAAAGCAAGTTGGTACTCCGTTGGTTTGTTTTTCCCCGCCTTCAGTTCCAGCGCGATCAACTTTCCCCGGTAAAAAATAAGCAAGTCCGGGAACCCCGGACCTGCCTCCAATTGTTTCATTAAGTAGCGTTCAAAATGGCTTCGCTTACCTTCATTGGGCGCATGGTAGATCACAGCACCCTGGTATTGGTACTTTATATACCTGCACACCTGAATATGCAGGTGATCTTCCGGTTTCAAATACTTTTCAAAGGGATTCACCTTAGGGCTACGGTAATGCCTAACTTGTTTTTTTTGCACCTGTGTTTACTTTTGAGATAGTGCGAAGCGCATGTTATACCTAAGAATCGTTGTGCCTCGCAAATGCTTTCACATTCTTTTATCAATGCCTTCTTTTCGACATCATAGATTTTAACCTTTCTTTTGAACAGGTTCAGATTCAACCCTCTCGGCTTTCTCATGCTGATGCTTTTTATAATAGTTCGCAACCACTTCCCGGTAAGTCGAATCTTCCTCCTTCATTTGATCGGAGAGGCGCCCGCTATCGCCCATGCATTTGTAATTGGCGTGCTGTTCATCGCGAACGTGACGCAGCGCCTGGAAACGCTCTTCCCTGTAAGTTTCAAATAGCTCAAAAAAAGTAGGCATATCGAGACGGTCGTATAACGTGCCCGCTTGTCCGGTCATCAGCCGGCCAAGGAACAAGAGAACATCTTCCAGGGCGAGCTGATCTTCGTGCGATGAATCAATAATGACATCGGCTAATTCAAGAAGCTGATCCTCGTTAAATGTCTTGCGCAGGTTGATGTTGTCGAGAGCATATTTGAGCGATGCCACGACCGCCGTAAAGACGTTAAACCGGCCTTCGTAGCTGGCGACAAGTGCGGGAATTCGCTCGATTTCAGGAATGAGCAACGTTCTTTCGAATCTAATTTTGCCCGCTTCAGAAAAGCGTGTCAGATGAGTCTTTATTTCCAGTCTTTTTCCGGCCAGCATAGCGGGCAGCAATTTTTGATTTGAGCTTATCGGCGCTAAGCTTTGGGTTTTTGCGATCACCATACGCAGTTTTTTGATAGAATTCTTGAATGTGGTTTGCAATCGTTGAAAGAGATTTTTGCCCGTAGAACGGATCTTGCACCACCAGGGTATAAATGATCCGCCAGACCGGAACGAGTGTGTAAGCATGGTTCTCGGGGCCACGGGTAAGGTTAGCCTGTTTGTAAAGAAATTCAGCAATCTTCATGAGCGGCTTTGCATCCATCGTCTTATCGAGGGGGTATTCCGGGTTGACTTGCTGAACAACGGCCAACATTTCAGTAATCAAATAGCGGTCATTCATAGTTTAGGTGTTTATTGCATAAATCAAGCAGGTCGTTCCCGGGTTCAGCCAGCCGTACAGCGAACCAACCATTGAGAGACTCTGACCAAATTTTGTGTTTTGTGCGTCGGTTGTTGTACACACGCTGAGGCGGCACACCAAGGAAATTCGCAGCAGCCAACCCCGTTGAAAAATAGAGGCGTTTCTCCCGGCGCTCAGGCAACGGGATGGATAGGTCGTACAGATAGTGACCGAGCCCTTCCATCTCGTCCGTTGGAATACGCATTTTTCTTATTGGCATAAAACGTTTTTTAAAAGTTAGTCAAATGGCGTTTTTGCATCCGCATCGAGGCCAGAGGCGAATAAACGGCCGACATATTCGCCCCGGGTTTCGTAATACCATGGCGATAATCCCCATGCCCCCCAATCGCCACGAGCGGCCCGCTTCTCGATGATTTCTGTAACCCTAAAACAAGTGTCGACCTGTTCCATGGCGTTTGTCTCGGGGTTGATTTGTTTGTGGACAGGTTCTCTAACAATATGGCCTACCTGAATTTCATCCGGCTGCACAAACCTCAGCAGGAATTTGTTGCTAACCTTTGGATAGCTCAGAATGTGAGGAAATGGGACTCGGCTCATTGCTACTGGTTTTGTTGTAGTTCAATTTTTAGAGTTGATATGCATGTGCGAACGAAATCCAATGCGTGTACACAGCAGCGGTTGCAGCGCTCGGCAAGCTCATAGTTATAATTCTCTTCAGCACAGAGATCATTTACATAATCTTTTTGAAGAGAAGGCGCAAGCGTAGCGCCGTTGGCCTTTAAGCTTGCTACCAGGTTGACCATGGCTTGGCGGCGGGCGTCATGCAACAGCTTTTTTGCTTCTGCTTGCTGGGAGCCCGCAAAGGCCATCCACTGTTGTAGCTTAAATCCCCAGTCCATCAAAAGACTGATTGATTGCACCTCCGAGAAAGGCGTACCTTCTATGGTATCTAAAACCGCCTGAAGACTGTTGCGCTGTATCATATATTTTCCACCTTTTCAGTACGCAGGTAATGCGAAAGCTTGGATTGAGCAAGCAGCACGGTAAAAGCTGCATTGGTCATGAGCTCAGCGGTTTCGTTAGCGAAATAAGTGTCAAGGCCACGCCAGCCATCGGAATCTACAACCTCCTCCATCCATTGCTCGATATGTTCTTTAAGGGAGAGGCGAAGCTTTAAAACCGACTTTTCCATATTATTTGATTTGTAGGTTTTTTCTTTCGACAAGCTGGGCGCCAGGCACCGGCTCGCCGCTTTTAATTGCCTCTTTGATTTTTGTCTTATCGGGCTTTGGCGGGGGATGATTTAAGTATGCAGCCGGAATCTCCTGTTCGTCGGAAATTTCCACGGCTTCGGATTTTCTAAAGCTGAGCTTTAGGGTCGGACTTTCGATCCGTTCGATCCCAAATAGCTGCATACTTTCGGACAACCGGTTTTTCAATAATTCTTTTCCCTTTGTGATTTTACTTTTGAGTTCCGACAATCGCGACATCTCCGCCTCAACTACCTCAGCACTGTATTCGAGGTCCTTAATCACAAAACCAATATTTAGTGCAGCGTCGCGCAATTGATCTTGAGTCAGGGTTAACGCCTCATCAATTTCAGGCGTTATTTCCCCTTCCGACTCTTCGACCATCCGCATAAGCTCCAGGTATTGTTGCTGAATTGGAAATAGCCTGTTATTTTGGATTAACATTGACCATTAAGGGTTTTATTGACCAGTCATCAGATTTGTGTGCATTTGTCTTGTTCGCTTTTTTGCCCCGGTAGCGAATTTCGAGAGGAGTGCCTTGAGCAAGGTTGAAGGATTGAATGGCACCGACCAAACGTTTAGAGCCGTTGCGAAGGCGTTTGACGCTGCCGGTGTTTTTGTCTTTTTCAAAAAAGTAGGCACAGTCGAGTTCCATAATTTCCCCGGTGAGTTGATCTGCGACCTCCATCTTTTCTATACGGTCGAAAATAACGCGCTTGAATTCTCCGGGTATTTCCGGAGACCAATAATCACTCATTAGGTCAACCGGCGCGGCCTGAGCGCCCTCCAGCGCATCGATGTCGTCAAGGGAAAGCGGTTGGAGCGGTTGTTGATTTAGGTTTGTCATAGCCAATTGGCCCGGTTGTTCTACCGGTTGCAGTTCGGTCATACGCAGTGTTGTTTAAATGTTTGTAATTATTGTTTGTTTGAAAACTTCTTCCAGTTCGGCCACATCATAATCTATGTGGCGCCCGTTGCGATGACCCCATTTAAACAGAATGGGATCATAGCTTTTGCCTTGCCGCGTGTATCCGAGGCGATATTGCTTTAGGCGTGCGCGGCCAATCCCCAGCCATTTAATTACCTCTTCCTCGCTCATGCGCTTAGGGCGCCGGGGCGCTTCATTTAAAGCCTTAGCCAGCATCGTTTCTACCCGCTGGAGGCGCTCAATTACATTTAGTATTAGTTGCTGGGACATAGCGCTTTGATTTTCTTTTCACGTTCCGCAATGCGTTCGTTGAACAGCTCGATCATGTCGAGCGCAAGGTCACTGTTAGTGCCTTGACCATTGAGATAAGTACAGACTGTTACTTTGGAAACCTTGAGCTTTTTCATGCAGGCCGTGCGGTCCTGCGCAGTGACATCTTTAGAGATTTTAACCAGAGCCTTAGCCAGGCGTATACGTTGGTCTTTCATCGAACTATTTGGAATTTTTATAAACTTTTGTTTACTTTACGACGACCCCTAGACAGAATCGCTCACTAAACTTTGTACGAATTTAGGTAAACAAAGTTTAGTGAGCCAAATTTTTTTTACTTTTTGTTAAAAAAACATGAAAAAAGAAATTACACCACCAGCCCCCACGCGGCGGGAAGTTTTCAAGACAGTTGTAGCGTGGCTTAAGGGCCAGCAGGTGATCAGAAAGGATGTAGACTTATGCGAGCCTTTGCAGATTACGAAGGGTCGGCTGTCGCAGCTATTGAGTCAAAACGGTAGTACTCAGCCTTCAGATGGGTTTATTAAGCGCCTGGAAGATGCGTTCCTTGAAAAGCACAACCTACGCTTCAAAGATTTTGAGAAAGGAAACCAAATAGAGTATCAATCCAATGAACAGGCGTTCCAGACTATGGTGAACACCAGGCTTAATATATTGCAGGCGCAGAATGAGTTATTGCTTGAGGAACAGCGTGCAGTGAAGGTGTTAATAACGGAGCAGAACAAGTTGATTGCTGCCCTTCTACGCAATAAAAAACCGCCTATTGGCGGTTAGTAGTCTCTTTTTCTCGAATAATCCGGTTGATGATTGGGTCATAGTACGATGTCATAGGCAGGTACTTGGGGTCGATCTTATTGAAGTCAAAGGGCCTACTGAACTTCTTGAGTTGGGTCTTTTTAATGACGTCTCCCTTCCGGGGTTTTTTGTGTGCCATACGCAGAATCATTTAATGATTTTTTTGACTGGATTTAACGCTAACGTTCAGGGGATACACTAAAACTAAATTAAATTTTTATAAAATAAAATAAAATTTTACATAAATTGCCCCATATTAGCGAGCCCTTTCGCACTAATACATATAACCATTTAATAACCCATAAAATTGGTCTGCGTATGACACAAGCCCTTGCAAATGCAATATCATCCACAACTGCCTCACAACCACCTCCACGATTTACTTCCCCCCACGCACGTACTACTAAAATGCAAAAATTTGACCGAGACGAGTTCATTACGAACCACGTCCCAACCACCGGAATTATAGAGCGGCTTAAGAAAATGAAAGGACCGCTCTTTCTGCTCGAAGTCAACCCAGACGAAGCACTCGACCTCCTAACGCTCAATGACATAGGGCAAAACAGGAATACGAAGGAAAAGAACATCGCCAACTACATCAGTGAAATGAAGGTGAAAAACTTCAAATACACTGGCGACACGCTCAAGTTCTCGAAATCCTGGAAATTGCTCGATGGTCAAAACCGACTATGGGCTCAATGGGAAGCGAAGGTTACGCTCACCTATGCTGTTGCTGTTAATCTTGAAGAGGACACTTTTGCTTACATCGACAGCGGCGCGCCACGCACCGCACAAGATATTGTGTCGATTGCCGGGTATAAAGCTAACAGGGTTCAACTCAGTTATGCAATAAAGAACATCCTGTACTTTAGGAAATATAAAAAGCTTGGCGCTTCGATTTCAGGCTCCCTTGTCTCCAATCCCGCTGTGCAAAAATTTACACGTAACAAAAACGCGATGACTAATCTCCTCGCATATTTTGGCAAGGCAGAAATTGAATACTGTAAAGACTGTAAGTTTTTTACTAAGCCGCAGTGGGCTGCATTGCTGTACATACTGCACGAGCTACCTTGGCATAATGAAGAGTCTAAAAGGAAGATTTCGACCTTTGCTAAGAAGCTGTCAAAGGGCGCCGAACTTTCAGAAATCGATCCGATTTTCAAGCTTCGCAAGGTGCTTGAAAACTTTGAAGATATGTTGCAAAGAGGTAAGACGAGAAGACTTGCCAATAACGTCTTTCTCTGGAAGGCGAAATACTTTTTCAACGCCTGGGATAAGTTTATCACTGGAGAAAAAAGTGTTAGCGATCTCGATCCGGACGAGAATTCTGAGGAAATTTCAATGCCGAAAACCTCAAAGTACAAGGAGTAATTATGGAACGTCGGAAAAGAGACAAGATATTTAAAAAGAAGGCCATGGACAGGCAACGGTTCGAAATCTTAGTCGAAGGAGTGGCACACCGCTTTGAAGAGATCGAGGAAATGAAACAGCAACGGCTAATCAGCAGCACGACAAGGGTGTTTTTGATTGAGGATGTTCAAAAGATTGCTCACGCTGCATACGGGGCCGGGTGGACGATGTGCCAGCTTCAGGAGAATGCTAAAAGCAGTTGGTCTTCTCGTGTGGGAACAAAAAATGCGAAGGAAATTATTTTAGATTCTTTTAAATAATTTGCCATGGGTAAATTCATTGAGTGGTCTTGCTTCAATGGTGTCATGTTGCGCGCTCACTGGAAGGAAGGCCAAAAACACAAACTCGCCAAAATGCTTGGCATAGATCAAGGTACGCTAAGAGAATATGCAGAAAAATTAGCAATTGACGACCGGCGCGTTAGCTGGACCCCAGAAATAAAAAAGTATGTCGAAAGCGTCTATCTCATGCATACTTCTGAGGAAATCTTAGAGCTCCTTAACGAAAAATTTCCTAATCCGAGCGGGCGATGGAAGATTGCATCCTTGCATACCTATATGCTAAGATGGGGGTTTAAGCGAGACGCACAAACAAAATCTAACTTCAAAAGCATCGCCCTTCAAAATAGCTGGAATAGCGGAAAACGAAAACGAACTTTTACCAACAAAATGGAGGTGGGCGCAACAACCATCCGGCGAACAAAGGAGCGTCCGCCCTATATGCTCATATTAACCGAAACAGGATGGCGCCGGTATAGCCTGGTACTATGGGAGCGACATAACGGACCAAAACCAGCCAATAAGAACATCTCTTTCAAAGATGGCAATACGTTAAATGTAGTCATCGAAAACCTGTATTTAACTGATCGCCACGAGCATGGCCTTAGCGCCCAGAAAAAAATGAGTGATGGTTACATTATAGGCCTCCTGTATAAAGGTGCAACAAAAGCGCAAAGGAAAGCGGACGGTGAGCTTTTGAAAGCTCTAAAGCCCGAGGTCATTGAAATGTTTCGAGAGGCGCTAATTCTCAAACGGAAAACAACACCCCAAAATGGAAAACTTAGACAACTGGACAGCGACAGTCAGAATGATGAAGGGGCATTATTATGAATATGATGGGGATCGGCATCTCGTCAAAAACGTGCTGATAATTAACAACTCAAAAAAAGTTGACATCTTAACAAACTGTCGCAGGTATGTTCGATATTGGAACGAGCTTCCTGGATTTTTGCCTAAATGGAAGCCCGTGGCCTTTGATGGTGTCGACGCCTTTGACCATATTGCATACATAAAGAACTTTATTGCTTTAGGTGAGAAGGGGTTGGGCGAGAAAAAGATAGAGACTCTTCAGACCCAATTTGAAGAGCTGGCCGATCAATCAATGAGGACGGTGGAAAACATTCAGGATGTTAACATGCATCTTTTAGGTATGATAAAAGAGGCTGCGGACAATCTTGATTTCAAAAACCCTAAGCCGGCAGCAACCAGCCAGGCGAAAACCGTCGCTTCGTTGACAAGTCAAGCCGCCAAGCTTCAGGCTAATAATATCCGGGCACTTGCTGCGGCGCAAAAGATAATTAGTCCTAAAGGGCCTGTAGTAAAGAAGGCACCAAAGATTGATGACCCGATTGATCAAGACGAACATGCAGATTCCCCGGTAACAAATTCTGAACATCAATCAACTCCCAATGAGCACGAAGAAAAACAAAGCAGCCAAGAAGGTGAACAAGAAAACCACGAAGGAAGCTAAAACAACCCATGTCTTTACGCGGAAGGTCGAATTGCGGTTTAATGTGACTGAGACGGAAGAGAGAAATAGACTTTATCGTCAGCTTGAAAGCTGGGTGGACATATGCCGTTCCGGCTATAACCACTTGCTTGCGCACCTTTTCGTTCTGCTCATGGAACAGGATTTCATCTATATGTCCGAATACGGAAAGAACAAAATTTTTGAAGACAATTTATACCTCTCAACACTGCCAAAAGAAGAGCGAAGGGCTTTAGTTGATGCCGCCAACAAAGAAATTTACAAAGTTGTTTCAGAGGAGAGTGGTAAGTTTTTTCCAGGTAGTGTTCAAAATGCTTTTTACCAGCTTCTTTCAAAACGTTACAAGGGCCAAATTCCAACAGCGATATTGTCTGCAATGGCAAACACTCAATTTGCCACATTTAACAAGGATAAAATCGACTACATTAAGGGCAATAAGTCTCTAAGGACTTATGCCAAAAATGTTCCGATACCATTCCCCGCTGCCAATATACGAGACGTTCGGCGCTCAACCTATGAAGGCAAGGAAACTAAAAATTTTGCTTTCAGCCTGTTTTCAACTCCATTTCGCACGCATCTCGGTTTGGACTTATCAAATAATCAATATTTGTTGGAGCAATGCTTTAGTAGCTATTTTTTGCCCTCGTGGGTAAAGGATGCGGAAGCGGCAATAAGCGACTGGCTTCTCTCGTCCAAGTATATGCGGGATTTCGAATATCAGAACAAAACTTGGCAAATTGCCAAGCGAGAAGGTCAGGATTTTTACTCAATTACCGTCAAAGACGAAGCGGGAGCGGAAATTACTTTCAAAATGAAAGAGCAGAAGTACACAGATAAGGTGGTGGTAGGTGATCAGGAAGAGAAGATTAAAAAGACTCGGTACATCATAGCTGATAATATAAGACTCTGCGATTCATCAATTCAAGTTATGAAAAAGCAGGAGGATGGCAGCAATGGTAAGACCAAAACCATTACCCGCTTCTTTTTGCTGGCGGTGATGGAGGCGGATGTCAAAGAGGTCGTTTTACACGACGATAAGGTTGCCCGGGTTTATTTATCGCCGGAAGTGCCGCTAAAAGTGGAAGTCGGTAACAAAAGCATGAGCATAGGAACCAAGGACGATTTTTTTTATCGTCGCATCGGTATTCAGGGCGCCCTGCGGAAAACGCAACGCGACTTGCGTTTCGAAGGTGGCAGCGTCGGCCGGAGACGAAAACTCAAACCGCTTGAACGATATGAAAAAGCAGAAAGGCACGTTGTGTTAAATAAAATTCATAATTATACGAGAAAATTAATTGATTTTTGTTTGGAAAATCAGTGCAAAACCTTAGTTTTGATGAACGTTAATCGAACGAAGGAAGATGCGAAAGAAAACCCGTACATCCTTCGCAATTTTTCGGTTGGCTCTTTTGAATCTATTATTCGATATAAGGCGCAGGCATTGAAGATTATTGTGCAAACTGATGAAGCCAATGTTGTTGCCTAAAGCTATTTGACATTCCCCCGGCTTGCCGGGGGCTAAGTGGGTAGGTTGTACTGCCTTGGGGCCAGGGCCACGATTGCCACTCGCCAAACTTTTTTTTCTAAAAAGTATACACTTGTTGTCGTATCCAAAGTACGACCGCTGGTGTTTCTTTGCCTGTCGATAGGCTGGGAGACACGGGGAAACCTGTGTCCCTAAATACTATTTACTCACTGAACTTGCCTTCATATTTTTTATACATCCCAGACACTCATTTGGCTACGGCATCACTTGAATGCAATTGTCGAAATACAACTTTACTTTAGCGAAACGGTAACCAATTAGCGAGGTGTGACACCACAATTTGCAAGGCCCCTACAACTAACTATACTAATGAAGTGCGCAGTAGTGTGGTGTATGATACCCCAATTTGCAAGGTACTTGCTCCAGGCTTCCCTTACGGGAAGCCTTTTTTGCGGTGTATGATACCCCAATTTGCAAGGTACTTACAACCTCAAAATCGCGTGAAGATATTCTTCCAAAGGTGTATGACACCTCAATTAGCAAGGCACTTACAACAGGGTTATTGGTTTGGTTGCCGCCGGTCGGGGGGGGTGTATGACACCTCAATTTGCAAGGTTTTACAACTACTATTTCACTGGCTGTTAACGGTTGAAAGGTGTGTGACGCCCAAAATTGCAAGGTATTTACAACCCGCATACCCTTCATGCTTTATATCGCTAAGGTGTATAAGACCTCAATTTGCAAGGTATTTACAACTTGATTACGTACGTCCTTCCGTCTGAGTTGGGTGTATAAGACCTCAATTTGCAAGGTATTTACAACCCAAGCATGTTTCAGGAATGATTACACAGGGTGTATGAGACCCCAATTTGCAAGATACTTACAACTCAAACCGCTCGCCTAAGGAAGCCAGACCTGGTGTACGGCACCCCAATTTGCAAGGTACTTACAACTAATTTAATATTGTCAGCCTTCACGACGTTGGTGTATGAGACCCCAGTTTGCAAGGTACTTACAACAAGGCGATATCTTCTGTCTGTCCATAACCAGGTGTATGACCCTCAATTTGTAATGTACTTACAACTATCGTATAGGACAAGGGTTAATTGTATTTGGGTGGGTGACACCCCGATTTGAAAGGCACTTACAACATGTAAAGCTCTTGGCTACTTTCACTTTTTGGTGTATGACACCTTAATGTGAAAGGTAGTTACAACATAAAGTATTTAGATCAGTAGCTGCCATGGGTGTATGCCACCTCAATTTACAAGGCACCTACAACTGCATATGTAAACGCTTCTCTATCTTCGTTGGTGTATCAGACCCCGATTTGGAAGGTAGTTACAACTAACATCCAAAGAGTTTGTCGAAGTAGAGAGGTGTATGACACCTCGGTTTGCAAGGTACTTACAACTTATGTAATGATTTGATACAATGAATGATAGGTGTATGACACCTCGGTTTGCAAGGTACTTACAACGCTGTTATGAAAGCTGCTATCCTTTTGTTTGGTGTATGACACCTTAATTTGCAAGGTACTTACAACCTATTTTAGCAAAGCATGCCAAATATAATATGGTGTAGAACACCTCAATTTTCAAGGTACTTACAACTGCAAACATCTACCTAAACTTTATCGAAAGGTGTAGAACACCTCAATTTACAAGGTACTTACAACCTATCGTAATCGAAGCACTAACTTGGTTAGGTGTACGACGCCCTAATTTGCAAGGTACTTACAACACCCAATGATGTTTAACCAAAATGCTTATTGGTGTATGAGAGCCCAATTTGCAAGGCACTTACAACGTAGTGAATAAAATGCCTATACCATCCGGTGGTGTATGAAAGCCAATTTGCAACGTACTTACAACAGAAGTAAACATCATTGACAGCAAACACGCGTGTGTGACCATCAACTTTGCAAGGTACTTACAACGAAAGCCTCATGGTTGCTATTTTTTATTGGGGTGTATGCCCCCCCAGTTTGCAAGGTATTTACAACAAGAATCCTCTGCGGTTTTATCCGAGTACGGGTGTACGACATCCCAATTCGCAAGATATTTACAACTTGAGCATAAAATTGATGATAAAGACGAGGGGTGCATGACAGCCCAATTTGCAAGGTACTTACAACTAGAGGATATGAAAACAGTGGACATAGCAAGGTGTATGACATTCTCATTTGCAAGGTATTTACAACAGATTCGCCCTTGTAACAATTGTGCCGCCAGGTGTATGGTACCCTAATTTAAAAGGCATTTACAACTAAGGGTTGATCACTTCAAGTATCGAGGTTGGTGTATGAAACCCAATTTACAAGGTATTTACAACTGCACCCTAATTAACAGTCATCTTTTACCAGGTGTATTACACCCCATTTTGCAAGGTATTTACAACTGCATCGTACAGGCAAACATGTGATCGCTTTGGGCATTACACCCGATTTGCAAGGCATTGACCACTCTCAAGGCGGTATCTCCGTTTGGGTGTATAAGACTCCAAAATGAAAACGAATTACAACTGGTCCACTTCAACTTCTTGTCAATGGTCTTGTGTATAAGGCCACAATTTAAAAGGTATTTACAACATGTCCTAATCCCAGTATATGCAGCTTGTTAGGTGTATAAGACCCCAATTTGAAAGGTATTTACAACTAGAATGGCCTTTACAATTCTCATTCATGGGTGTATAAGACCCCAATTTGCAAAGCACTTACAACTTCTGCCAATCCTGATTGGTACACCGAGGCTGTATATGACATCCAAATTTGAAAGGTATTTACAACTGGAGCGAATTACTAGCACGCTACTCCTCAGGTGTATAAGGCCCCAATTTGAAAGGTATTTACAACTGTTACAGACGACATTTTCGATTCTTCGACGGTGTATAAGGCCCCAATTTGAAAGGTATTTACAACCGCATCTGCGAGGCTATCACAATAGGTTACGGTGTATAAGGCCCCAATTTGAAAGGTATTTACAACTATACATCATGTAGATGACCGATATAAGGCGGTGTATAAGGCCCCAATTTGAAAGGTATTTACAACGTGACCCGCTATTTATCATTGATGGTGTCGGTGTATAAGACCTCAATTTGAAAGGTATTTACAACACAATTTAAGTATGATAATAGAACCGCCTAGGTGTATAAAACCCCAATTTGAAAGGTATTTACAACCTAAACAAGGTGGCTTGATCTTCGTTCATGGGTGTATAAGACCTCAATTTGAAAGCTATTTACAACTTGATTTCTTGTAAACCCACCGGTAATTTTGGTTTATAAGACCACTATTGAAAAGGTATTTACAACCAGGAAATTAAAAGCAGCCCAGCAGGCGAGTGTATAAAAGCACAATTTGCAGGGAAATTACAACCTACATGCCATAAGCCCAGCCAAAGAGCTGGATGTAATAAGACTTAAATTTGAAAGTTATTTACAACTCCACTCCACTAGCAAAAACTTTACACAATGGTGTATAAGACCCCAATTTGAAAGCTATTTACAACAAGAGCCATTCTTTTTCCTCCAGCATTACAACAGTTTCCCCTTTCTTGGATTTGATCCTGTTTTGTAACTATATCTCCGAAAGTTTTATTGTCTGCTCCCTCCTCAGTGTGCCTGTATGGTGATAGTACAGCTTTGCCACCTCAACGGAAACGCCAAGGAAATACGCGGTATCTTTAACATCGAGTTCGATACTGGCGCAAAGGTGCCCAAAGCTATGCCGACCCCGGTGCGTGGTAACGTCTTTCTCTATTCTAGCCTCCGGCGCCAATTCCCGCAACCAAGTATTCGCATCGTTGCAATTCATGTTTAAAGGTCCAATTTTCCGAATTTCAGCCACGATCTCTGTCAATGTCGGACCCATCAACATCACGACCCATTGATCATTTTTATGTGCACGCAGGCGTAACATGCCTTCATCATCTACGTGTTTTTTGGGATCGAAGTTTACCCAGTCCGAAAATCGAAAGCCGCCGTGAACCCCCAACATAAAGTAAACCAGCGCCCGGTATTTGGGCGTATAAACAGGGTGCCGTTGAGCCTCAAAACCCGCTCGATACTTCCTGAAAAGGGCAACAAAGCGCTCCCGTTCCGGCGTAGTCAAAAAGACTGTTTCGGGCTGAACATATTTTGGAATTTCATAGAGCCCCTCTTTTTTGGGGCCCATTATTGGTGCTTTAAGGTAACCATCTCCCCGAGCTGCGTTCACGATTCGCCGG
>Ga0247802_1000003_pt1 | contig 21707 bp, 27 predicted proteins | sample UWRJS076202R6_FD_181017 | JGI IMG/M metagenome (GOLD analysis project Ga0247802, IMG submission 181017) | Soil microbial communities from Arlington Agricultural Research Station in Wisconsin, United States - UWRJ-S076-202R-6 | ecosystem: Environmental > Terrestrial > Soil > Agricultural land... | reverse complement strand
CGTCAACACGTAGTTGACGGTTGATCCGCCGGTGACGACAGGGGTTCGCTCGCGTCGAAGGTAGCCGCGCTCCTCCAGCGCTCGGGTCATGGTGCGCACAGCGCCGCGCTCGGACGGCCCGGCCGCGATGATCCGCTCTTCGGTGATATCGAAGTCGTCCGCGTGGCTGGCCATCCATGCGAGCAGCCCGCGAGCCGCCCAGGGCAGCTCTGCGTCTCGCACCCAGTCGTTGGAGATGATCGTGAAGTGATCGGTCGGCAGGGGACCGCGCCGGATCGTGATGCTCAAGGGTGCCTCTTTCAGATTGGGCACCCTGACGAGTTGTCCTGGCTGTATGTCGCCGGTAGACTCACGGGTGCCTCGAACGATCAGATAGAAGTGCCTCTCAACGCCTCGGACTTGCCGGTCCGGGGCGTTGCTTATTGTGCACCCGTCACGCGGCGGGCGACAGGATCTCCGGCTCGTCGTACCAGATGCGCCGGGTCGGCCGGACGAACTTCTCCAGCAGGGTCGACACGCGCCAGAGCGGTTCGGCGATGTCCGGGTAGTCGACAGGCGGAAGAAGCTTCCGCTGCCGCCACTGCTGCGGGGTGGTGCGCTCCACCCGCATGTGCCGGGCGATGCCCGCCAGGTCAACGATCTGCTCCGCCTGCTGCTGCGCCCTGATCTGCCGGGCGTGCGGGTCGCCGTCCAGCAAGGCGTTGAGCCGGATGATCTCGTCCTTCATCATCGCCGTTTCGTTGCGGAGTCGCTCGTTCTCCGCCGCGATCCTGCTGAGGTTGTCGTTCGCCTCCTGCCACTTCGCCTTATAGCTGATGCTGCCCATGGGGTGTCCTCGCTCTTGGTGCCGGGGGATCGTAGGTCACGAGCATACAGTAGGAGCATGATCGAGTCGACGGGGTCAAGATCGTTGACCCCCTCTGTAGCGTCGGGGTTGACAGCGAGGTAGTCTGTGCCTCAGCATGATCCCACCGACCCACCGACCCACCGACGAAAGGCCCGACATGCTCACCGACATCACCGCAGCCACCTCCGCCGCCGCCCTGGTGGCCATCCTGGTTGCCATCGGAGTCCTGCTGGCCCGCGCCAGCCGCTGGCCCGACTTCACCGAGCCGCCCAAGCACGCCCCCCACCCCGACGCCTACCGGCCCCGGCCGTACGACCAGGTGATCCTCTCCGAGGCGTACATCAGCATCCCGCTGCCCAAGGTCGGCGACGACGGAGAGCTGGTGGAAGACATGGCCCCGATCTCCGCGCCGCCCGTCATCGAGGAGGAGCCGATCGACGAGCTGGACCCGCGCTGGGACTGGCAGGCGTACGCCGACGCGCAGGAGCGGGAACTGGTCGCCGCCTGATGGAGGAGACCACGGTCCACATCGAGACGGTCCGCACCCGGGAGATCAGGCGCAACGTCGGCACCCTCACCGGACTCGGGAAGAGCCTGATCGCCGAAGGCCAGCGCCACCCGATAACCCTGTGGAAAGACGGCACTCTGATCTCCGGCTTCCGCCGCCTGCGTTGCCACTTCCTGCTCTCCGGCGGCCAGAACCGCACCGGCTTCAAGCACATCCACGCCGTCTTCGTCGACACCATCGAGGACGCCGCCAAGCGGCTGCTCGCCGACGCTCAGGACCCGGAATGCGCCCAGCCGATGACCTGGTCCGACGCCTGCCGCCTCTGGGAGCTGATGCGCAAGCTCGACGAGCCTGCCGCGCTCAAGCGGGCCGAAGCTGCCCGCCGTCGGGGCGTGGAGCTGCGCACCAAGACGCAACTCGGCGAGCGTAAACCGGGCCGCTCCAGCCACCGCACCGACGACTACGTCCTGACCGTGCTTGCCGAGCCGTTCGGGATCTCCGCCGCCACCGCCCGCCGGGTCGAGGTCATCTACCAGACCGCCACCGGCGTCATCGGGGCCGACGAAAAGAAGCGCCAGAAGGCCGAGCGCATCATGGGTGAGCTGGATGCCAGGCGCGCGACGCCCTGGGCCAGCTACCAAGAGCTGATGGGTCTGAAGCAGAGGACCCCCGCAGCGAAGGCGCAGGCCGAGCCCGTCGAGTCCGCCGACGCGGCCAAGCAGATCTCCGCCTGGGACCGGGCGCTCCCGCCCTTGCAGGGCCTCATCTCGGGCCTGTCCGAACTTGGACCCCCGAGCCGTGATCTGACCTGGGAGCAGGTCGGACCCGTGCACGCCCAGCTCTCCTACGCCAGGCGCGAGCTGGAGAAGATGATCAAACAGATGAAGGAGATCAGCAACAGATGAGCAGTCCCCGCACCGCCACGCAGGAGATCGTCGAGGTCAAGGTCGGTGACCTCTGGGTTGACCCCGCCGTGCAGCGCGCCCTGAAGAAGCACCGCGTTGCCACCATGGCGGCCAAGTTCGACTCGTCCGCCCTCGGCGTGCTCACCACGTCGTTCCGGTCGCCCAAGCGCATCCACATCATCGACGGCCAGCACCGCTACCGCGCCGCCGAAGCCGCTGGATACGAGGGCGTCATCCTCACCAACCAGTACAAGGGCCTGACCATCGCGCAGGAAGCTGCCCTGTTCCGGCAGCTCAACGACGCCGACAAGGTGTCGGCCGTCGACCGGTTCATCGTCGCCTGCGTGGAGCAGGACCCCGACACGCTTTACATGAACGCGATCCTCGCGACCGAGGGATGGACGGTCTCCGCGTACGGCGGCGAGGGCCGCATCACCGCCATCAGCAGCCTGGAGCGGGTCTACAGCCTCGACCCGGACGCCGCCAAGGCTGCCGTCCACGTGCTCACCGTCGCGTACGGCCACCGCCCTGCCGCCATGCAGGGCTCGCTCCTGGTCGGCCTGGGCCGGGTCCTCGCGAAGTACAAGCTCGATGTGGACCTGGACGACCTCGCCCAGCGGCTGGCGAAGTTCCCGGGCAGCGCCGACGGGCTGGTCGGTCACGCCCGGGGGCTCATGGTCACCCGCACGGGCAACCTGTCCACCTCGATCGCCCGGGTCATCGTGCAGCTCTACAACCAGCGCCGCCGCTCCACCGCTCTCGCCGCCTGGGAGTGACCGCGCCATAGCCCGAGCCCGCCGCCTCCGCCCGGGGCGGCGGGCTCCCGCATCTCCGGGGATGTCACATGCCTAGCAGTACTCCGAAGCCCGACCCTTCCGTACGCTGGCCGTACTGCTCCGACTGCCACCACAAGCACGAGCCGGGATCAGACTGCCCTCAGACCCGCTCGTGGGGTGTCGCCTGGATCAAGCGCCCGATGCCTGACGGCCAGTGGCCGCCCGACGAGCGCGCCCCGCGTGATGACTCGTTCTCCTGGCTGGTCCGGTCGCATTGCGGCCACGTCGGCAAGCTGTGGGCGTTCTACCGTGAGGCCGACGCCGACCAGTACGAGGGAATCTTCCGGGCGAACCCGTGTCACTACACCCGATGCCAAGATCAAAAACGACGGAGGAGATGACGAATGAACGCAGCCAAGGCCAAGCGACGCTGGCTGAGGTGGTGCCGGTACGTCGCGGCCACCGGTACTAAGGCGGGACCGTACGGCGGCGGCTACCACTCCGGTCACGTCAAGGCGTATGACAACCACATGTTCGCCGGGCGCTACGCGCCGATCGGTGCCCGCGTCCCGTACTACCCGCGCTGGTCCTGGGGACGTGACTGATGGCGAACTTTGCCTGGCCGCACACCCCGAACGGCAGTATGGCCCGCATCATCCTGCGCGGCGGCCCGTTCGACGGCGAACAGGTCGGCTTCCTGCCGCCCGACACCGCCGCCCCCGCCCAGATCATCTGGTCCGGCTGGTTCCCGTGGGGTTTCGACGCCTACCTGTACGAGTGGCGCGGCGAGACCGAGATGGACCGAGGCCGCACCTCCGCCCTAATCCTCCGGCCACCCATCCGCCAGGACGAACACCTGCGCGTCTACCGGGGCCGCCGCGTTCCCGTCGAGGACATCCCGTCAGGCGTCGGCGACCACGCCGACCTATGGGCCGACGGAGCCGCCATGATCGTCGCCGCCTACGCCGTCCCTGCCGAAGTGATCTGGCCCGGCGTGTAGCCGGTAGGCTGGCGGCAGGAGGAGCCGCCCATGACCCGCCGACGTAACGGTAAGACGAACGATCACTCTCGCTCGCCCGAGATCCTGAACGCCCTGGAGCGCAAGAAGCTCGACCTGGACCCGCTGCTCGACGCCTGGGAGCAGCAGCCCGGAGAGAACGGCCGCGACTACGGCCTGTTCTGCATGTACCGCGACCATGGACGCATCCGCACCGTGGCCCAGATCGCCGGGATGGCCCCGCTGACCTTCGCCACGGTCGCCCGGATCGCCCGGATGAAGCGCTGGGTAGAACGCGCCCAACGCTGGGACGCCGAACAGGACCGCATCAACGCGATCCGGCTGGCCGACAGGCGCGAGGAGATGGCCAAGCGCCACGCGAAGGCCGCCGGTGAGCTGATGGAGAAGGCTCTGGCCCGGCTGAAGACGCTCAACGTCGACAAGATCTCCCCGCATGCTCTGGTCCTGATGCTCACCGCCGCCGCTCAGATCGAGCGCGCCGCCCTGGGCCTGGACCGCAACGCCGTTGCCCCGCAGACCTCCGTCACGGTCGCCGCGACCTCGGCCACCGACGACGCGGGCAAGCCGCAGGTCCGCGTCGAGGTCGGAGTCCAGCACGACCGGATCATGCAGACCCTCGACGATATGGTGAGCCGGATGACGCCCGAGCAGTTGGCCGCCGGGTACGAAGAGCTGACCGCGAGCGCAGAGGAGGCGATTCGCGGGCTGGACGCCGCCCTTCCTGCACCTCCTCCTCCGCAGTGAAGGCGCTGGCGCGGCAGGGGGTCGCCCGTGTGCCGGGCGGCCGGGCGACCCCCGGTGACCGCGCATGGCCGGGGCGGGGGGACAGGTGGGGCGGGTCGACACGTGAAAGTCGTAGCTCGGCACCGGCCTACGGGTACGGCCCGAGAGCGACATCCGCCATCCTCCCGCCCCTTGCGTATCGTTTTCGATCATGAGCCTGTCCGCCGCCCAGAAGCTGGCCCTGCTGCCCGCCAGCCTCCGTAAGTCCTGGCTCAAGGAGCAGTCCCGCGAGACCCTGGACGACATTCTCAAGGGCGCATGGTGGTGGGTCGGCCGCCCCGAGCAGTTCAAGCCCCCCGGCGACTGGCTGGTCTGGCTCATCCTGTCCGGCCGAGGCTGGGGCAAGACCCGCACCGGCGCGGAAGACCTCCTCGACCGCGTCTTCAAGCACCCCGTCGACTCGATGGGCCAGCGCACCGAGTGGCTGGTCATCGCCGAGACCCTGAACGACTGCCGCACCGCCTGCATCGAGGGCAACAGCGGAATCCTCAGCGTGCTTACGCGCATGGGCCTGGTGAAGGGCAAGGACTACCGGTACTGGAAGTCCCCCAAGCTGATGATCGAGTTCGCGTCCGGGCAGGTCATCTACTTCGAGGGCGCGGACAACGCCGACGTCGGCCGTGGCTACAACGCCGCCGGGTTGTGGGCCGATGAGCTGGCGAAGTGGCGCTACACCTGGAACGCCTGGTACGAGGGCATCCTGCCGTCGCTGCGGGCCCCGCTGATCGGCGACCACCCGCGCGCCGTCATCACCACCACCCCGAAGCCGATCAAGCTGTTGATCGAGTGGAAGCACAAGACCGACGGCACCGTGGTCATCACGACCGGCAGCATCTTCGACAACATCGCCAACCTGTCCCGCCACGTCGTCGAGGAGTTGAAGAAGCTCTACGAGGGCACCCGCGCCGGATTGCAGGAGCTGTACGGCCACCTGATCGAGGAGGTCGAGGGCGCGCTGTGGCAGCGGCCCATGATCGAAAACAATCGCGTGAAGGCCACTGACCTGCCCGAACTGAAGCAGGTCGTCGTCTCGATGGACCCCGGCGCGACCGGCTCCGGCGACGAAACCGGCCTGATCGTGGCCGCCCGGGGATACGACGGCGACGACTACGTCCTGGCCGACGCCACCAAGAAGGTCGTCGGGCACGCCGCCGCCCGCCTCGCCTGGGAGACCTTCCGCGCCTGGGGCGCAACCTGGCTGATCATCGAGACGAACATGGGCAAGAAGTGGCTCATGCAGGTCGTCACGGACGCGTACAAGGAGATGCAGGACGAGGGCCTGTTCGAGCCCGGCCCTCCGCCGGTCAAGGAGGTCACCTCCCTGGCGGGCAAGAAGCTGCGCGCCGAACCGGTCGCCTCCCGCTACGAGCAGAACCGCTGGCACCACGTCGGCACGTTCATCGAGCTGGAGGACCAGCAGTGCACGTGGGTCCCCGGCGACGCCGAATCCCCGGACCGGATCGACGCCCTCGTGCAGGCTGGCCTGTTCCTGATGGGCCGCGAGAACAAGCTGGTGCGCATCGCGGCCCCGGCCAACATGACGATGCCCGTCAGCTCCCCGTACGGCTAGACTGCCCGCGATAGGGCGCAGCCGGGTTCACCGCCTCCGGTCGCGGTCTGTGGGATGAATCGCGGCAGTGCCGCGACACTTAAAACGGCCGGACTACCCCGATCGCCAGGGGCTCCGGCCGTCCCCGTCTACGGCGAACGGCCGGTCCCCCGGGGGTGGGGACCGGCCGTTCTGGTGTCCGAGCCTACGCTGCGCGCCGACCCCGTGCGGGCCGTCGGGTGCGCCGCAGCCGGGCCAGCCGAGCCCGCCGGATGTCGGCCAGCCGGTCGATCAGCTCGGAGATGTCGCCCGAGTCCATGACGTCGAAGGTGCGGATGGTCCGGACGCGCTCGGCGTACGGCAGCTCGGAGCGGCACAGGTCGGTGGCGTACGCGATCTGGTCCCGCGTCGGCTTGAGGGTGCGCCGCCACGAGTTGATCACCGGGGTCTCGATCGTGTCCTTCTCCAGCGTCTCCATCGCTGCTACCTCCGCTCCTTCCGGGGGTTGTCTCTCTCCAGGGTGACTGATGATCGACGGATGTCAAGCCGGAATCGACAAAACCGTCTATCGGGGGTTGACAGTGCGCGTGGTGGCGACTAACGTGGAACACGACAGACCGGCCAAGGAGGCAGCAATGCAGGTAACCACCAGCCCCGCCGCACGATGGGCCACCGAGGGCACCGAATACCCCCACCGTGGCGACCAGCCGCAGGAGGCGTGGAGCGCACTCCAGATCGCCCAGAGCAACGGCGCGTACGGCGGCAGGACCGTCCAGTTCGTCACTCCCGACGGCCTGGTCAGCGGCGAACTGGTCCGCGCCGGGCACTCCAGCGAGAACCCCGGCCACGTCCTGATCCTGACCGGCGACATCCGTAACCGCGTCTGGAGCACCATCCCCAACGACACCACCGTGCTGGTGATGCGCTGATGGATGCCGCAATCGCCGACGCGATCAACCGCGAGGACGCCCGGAAGATCGCCGAGTTCTACGACGCCACGGACCAGCCGTACGCCCCGTTCTACTACGTGATCCCGCCCCGCCCCTGGTACTACGGCCCGATGGCCGAGACGTTCATGGGCGAGAACGACGCCACCAACGGCGACCGCGCGTGGCTGATCGGGCAGGTAACGGTGTTCATGCCTGGCCTGCGCTTCGACGGTGCCCCCGCCGACTGCGACTGGGACGGCTTCTTCGCCAACATCCGGGCCGAGATCGAGGCCCGACGAACACGTGACCCATCCGCTCCTTCCGTGCGGGTTCAGCCCCTGTGCGGGATGGTGTAGGGTCACGGCAGACGGAGGGGACCGGATCGGCCTTGTGCCTCCAACGGTCTGTCAACCCGAGCGGCGTTTGCCCCCGTGATCCCGCTCGGGAGGTATGGCCATCCGGTCCCCTCCTCGTAGATAGCCCCGGCCGCCGCCAGCGCCGCCGCACACCCCGCCGAACGGCGGCCGGGGCGCACCGCCCGGATATCCACACCCTGAGGAGAAACCCTGTGGACCTGACTCTGTACGTCGCCGATGAGGACGGCCAGATCAACCTCGACGGCATCGCGCCGCCCGGCACGCACTACACGGCCGCCCGCAACGAGAACACCGGCGTCGTGCGCCTGACCCCCGTCAAGGTCAACACGACCACCCCGAAGGCCGCCGCCACCTGCCCGGTCGACGACGAGGATGACCCGTTCGGGGAAGACGAGCCGCAGGGCTGACCCAAGACCAGCAAACGCCCGTGAGCTAGTTGTGCACACCCGCCGGGGTGTTGACGGAGACGAAAACCGGGCAAGTCAGATGGTGTCCGCGAGACGAACCGGTAAGCCATCTGATGCAACACCGAGAAGCGGTTGACACTAACCGTCGATTGTCGGGAACCTAGGCCGCTTCTCACCTGGGGAGATAGCTCAATGGCAGAGCCGAAGAAGCCGCCCGTCGCCGGGCGTGCAGAAACGAGACGCAGGTTCGATTCCTGCTCTTCCCTCGACAGACATTCACTGGAGGAGGCAACCATGCACATGCACGGCCTGAAGCTTTACCGCGTTGGCGAGGGCGGCGATATCAGCTACCTCGCCGCCGAGCCCAACTACTACTTCCCGGTCAACATGCCGGACGGTACGGTCGCCCTGTTCCCGCTCCGCCAGGCGATCATCGCCGAGATTGACCGGATCGTGGAGGTGGTCTACCCGTCCGCCCCGGCCGAGCCCACCGACGGTGAGCAGACCGGCGAGGACCAGCCGCAGAAGGAGGGCGAGCAGCCGGAAGGCTGACCACCCGGGGGAAGGCAGGGAGCGCAGGGCCGAAAGCCCTGGCCCGGGTTCGACGCCCGGCTTCCCCTCGCAGAGGATCATCAGGTGTCACGGCAACTGACCGGCAACGTGTCCGGAGGGACCCCGTCGACTGCTCAGCCTGATGCCAACCGATGCCGCCGGACCCGAGCACCCGGCGGACCCTGTAGCTCAGCAGAGCGCCCCGGAGCCCGTTTAAGGGATCACAGGGACGCCGGATAGAGCACCTGCCTCACGGCAGGAGGTCGGCGGTTCAAATCCGTCCAGGGTCACGCGACTCGCCTTGCAAGGCGACGACGCTGGTAACAGGAAACGGCGACGAAGCGCGAGCGGATGCATACGCGGACGGGGAAGCGCCGGAGTACCGCCCACAGCACTATGGATGTGCAGCTCCTACAAGTGGGGCAGGGGCCGGGTTCAAATCCCGGGTGGGCACGAGGGAGCCCCGCCGCCACGGGGCTCCCGATCAAGTCCCGCCCGGACAGGAGGAACCATGCGTACCAAGTTCACGGCCGCGCTGCTCACGCTCGCCGCCTCGCTCGGCCTGCTCATCGCCGCCCAGCCCGCCCAAGCCGCCCTCACCGACTGCGCCGTCGGCAACTTCTGCTGGTGGACCGGTCAGAACTACACCGGCACCCGCTACACGTACAACAAGAGCACCATCGACGCCGGTACCCGCCACGGCATCCGCCTCGGCACCCTCGCCAGCAACCAGGCCGACTCCTGGTACAACCACACCACCGTGGCCATCAACATCTACGACAGCGGCACCTGCGGCTACAGCCCCTGGACCCGCACCCTCTCCTCCGGCCAGTACGCCACCTCCCAGGGCTCCGACTGGGGCAGCCGCATGTCGTCGTTCCAGATCACCGCGTACGCCCCCAACTGCTAGACCCGCAAGGATTGCCGCATAAGCCTCAACAGGTAGAGCTTCCGGGGGTGCAAATTCCGGAGTGACCGGGTTCGACTCCCGGGGCGGCAGCGAGAGAAGCGGCAAGGACGCCTACTGGCCACAGCGCGTACCCTCCGAGCCGGGCCTGCACGGTTCTCAACGCAGGATCAACGGGACGTAGCTCAGTCAGGAGAGAGCGCCGCCTTCCTAAGGCGGAAGTCGGAGGTTCAAATCCTCCCGCCCCGGCGGATGCATCAGCAAGGTAGGAAGGCGCACCCGCCCTCAGAAGGCGGGCCACGACGCCGACTCATGATCCGAGATGGTGCTGTCGGCCAGAAGTACGGAGCAGGTGCGACACCTCGCGCGGAAACCACTGGTCGGCGGGTCGCCAGTAGACCCCGAGGAGTGCCCCCGTGGCCACGGCGCGGCGCTGTCTACTGGCGACCTACCACGCGTAAGAACCCTGGAGGAGGACCCCATGGGCGAGAAGAGGCAGCCCAGGAACGTTCAGAAGCTCGCCGCTGACGCCGCCGCCCGGTCGGCCGAGAAGCCTGCCAAGAGGCAGCCCACCGTCGCCAAGAAGATCCGCCTACGCGGCGGCCAGCCCCCCAAGGTCAAGGGCAAGCCCAACGCCGTACTCAAGCTCATCACCGACGCTCTCAAGCGGCAGGAGGGCCGGTAGATGGCCGCCCGGTACGTGAAGATCGCCCCCAAGACGCTGGTCGTCGTCGGCTCTCTCGCCGGGACGATGCAGCCCCACCGATTCATCCCCGACACGTGGACCGGTTCCTCGTGCATGGCCTGCTTCGCCCCGTGCGATGCCACCCAGCACCCGTACATCACCCTCGACCTCAGCCACCGGCCGAAGCGCCGCAAGGCGATGCGATGATCCGCCTGACCGACCTCGGGAGAATCGGGCCCGCCCTGTTCGAGGTCCGGGAGATGCTGGGCATCAGCCGCCGCGAGGCCGCCCGCCGCATTGCCGAGGCCACCGGCAGGTCCGAGACCAGCGGCAACGCGCAGGTGTGGGAGTGGGACCGAGCGAAGCGCCGCCCCGACCTGTACTCGATGCGGTTCCTGCTGGACGTGCTCGGCATGGACCTGGCGCTGGTGGAGAAGCAGGGTGACGTGCGCACCTGGCCGCGCCTGCTCGACCCGCCCGACAATGTCACGAAGGTTCGCACGGAGACGGGGACCGTTTTCACCCGGATGGGCGAGGGCGGCCATTACTGGTCGGCCAGAGGCTGGGAGAACGGTGTCTCGTGGGCGCAGGTGCTGCGCTGGGGGCCGGTGGAGGAGGTCAAGGATGCGGAAGCTGTCCGGGCGGATCAGCCGGAGGATCAGGGACGGCCGGATTCCGGCTGAGGCCCTGCCGTGGAAGCGGATCGACACGGCTGACCCGCCGTCTCCGGCGGCCGTCCGGTCGGCTCATGGCCGCTCGCTCGGGGCCGGTCATCGGCGGGACGGGACGCGAGGTGAAGGGCTCCACGAGTAGTTACCGGCGAGTACGGGTGCCAGGATTCCCGGGGAAACACCCCGCAGGATGCGAGCAAAACAGAACAAAGGCGGCGTAGCTCATTGGACGCAGCACCGGCGCTACGGCGCACGGAGGAGGCAGGTTCGATTCCTGCCGCCGCCACGAGCAGTCTGAGGTGCGCCCACGACTGGTCCGATCAACTCAAGGTGCACGCCCCACGCATCCGGGGTTAAGAGGGATGATGCACACAAAAGAATCTCCCAGCGCCCTGGGTTTACGCCCCTGGGGGATATGACTGGCCCCTACGGTCGAACCGCAGCACCAACGCGGGAGTGAGGAGGCCCCGGTGGAGATCACGGGCTTGAAGCCGGGCCGGTAGCGAACCTCCCCGTAGGGGAACCATGGTGAGGTAGCTCAACAGGCAGAGCGACGCCAGGCCGTACGACGGGAGGACAGTGTCCGAGCACGCCCCGTACGGCCCCCGGGTTCCGGGGAAGCGCGGCGTAGAGATGCAGGTTCAAGTCCTGCCCCCACCGCACTTGCGCGCCACGTCAGGCGTGTGTATGCTGTGAGTAGACAGATTCCTGGAGGAGGAAACATGACCAACCTCGACAGCAGCGACAAGGACGCCTACACCGAGGCGTTGCATGCCGAAGAGCTGCGCGCCGCGCTCACCGTCGCCGCCGAAGGCGCGGTGAAGCACGGCACCGACCGGGACTGGGCCAACGCCTGGCTCCGCAAGCTCGGTGCCAAGCAGATCACCGGCACCGCCGAGTACCGCATGCGCGTCCCGCTGACCGGCTCCTACGGCTGGCGCTGCAAGGCCACGTCCCGCGAGGAGGCGGCCAAGAAGTTCCTGGAGCAGGTCACCCGCGTCGCCGGTCAGGGCAAGATCACCGCCGACGGCAGCTACGACAACGTCTACGACGTGAAGTTCGACGAGCCCGTGACCGTCGGCGACGTGCAGTTCTTCTCCGGCCCGGAGGACCCGGCCGAGTCGACCGAGCCGGTGCCCGGCCTGGACGCGCTCAAGGTCGAGATCCGCAAGATGATCATGGAGGGCGTCGCCGTCCAGGGCTGGGGCTACTCCTACGCCCGGCGCACCATCGCCAACATGGGCCTCGACCCGCTGCCCAACTACGGCTACAAGACCGTCGAGGTCCCCGTCTCCGGCACGGTCTCGGTCAGCGTCAAGGTCTTCGAGGACGCGAGCATGGACGAGATCCAGGAGACCACCGCCGCGACGATCCGCAAGCAGGGCACCGTCTCGGTCAAGCCGGACGAGATCGGCGAGGTCAGCTCGCAGGACGAGGACGCGCAGGACGAGCCGGAGAACACCGACCCGTTCTGATCCTCCCGGAAACCCATACAGCCCGCCTTGACAATGTTGTCAGGTGGGCTGTATGCTGTAAGCAGACAGATCGAGGAGGAACACCATGAAGCACTTCCCCGGCCGCCACACCTGGGCCACCACCAGCGAGGTCACCACCCGCGCCACCGGATATCTGCGCATCGGTTCCGTCCGGGTCAACGTGGTCATGAAGCCCAAGACCACCAAGCAGCAGAAATGCAAGTGTGGCAAGCGCCGTGTCGTAGAGACCTGCCAGTGAGAGGGAACCCCATGCCCATCGTCGACTCGCCCGCAGTCCAAGCCCTGCTCGACGAGCAGGCCGACGCCCTGATCACCGACATCTACGGCCACGTGGAAGACCTGGAGCCCCGCGACTTCGTCCGCTGGCTTTCCGAGCGCATGTACGAGGACGCCCGCGTCGTAGCCAACCTGTCCCGCACCGAGCAGGAGTCCCAGCGATGAAACTCGCCATCATCTTCGAGGTCCCCGACGACCAGGCCGACGCGTACGCCGGAGTAGCCGCCCGCATGATCAAACACCACCAGTTCGCCACCGAGCAGGGCATCAGGCACTGGTCATTCGACCAGGAGATGCGCCCGGTCGCCGCCGCCCTGACCTCGGAAGCCGAACTGCTGCCCAGCCTCCGCTACCTCCTGGACTTCGACGAGGTCTACGCGCAGGCCAAGCGAGAGGACTGGGCGCGCGCCCAGGTCGCCGCCGCCGGGAAGTCCTGGAAGACGCACATGGCGAAGTTCGACGGGACTGTCCTGCCACGCTGACCGTCCTACCGGAAGAGCCGGGCTGACCACCTACGATGGTGGCCATGCCCGGCTCTTCTTTGCTGTACGCCATCTACCTGCTCGCCTTCGCGCGCCTGGTCGTCCTGATCACCTCCGACGTCATCACCCGCAAGCCCCGGCAGGCCATGATCGACGCGCTGGAGGAGCGCGGCCACGAGATGATCGCCTACCTGGTCACTTGTCCCTGGTGCGTCTCCATCTGGCTGGCCCTCCCCGCCGCCCCGATCATCTACGCTTACGGCCATCACTGGTGGCTGTTCGTGCCCGCGCTGGTCCTGGCGCTCTCCGCCTCTGCCGGTGCTCTCGCCCGCGTGAAGGGATAGACGGAGTGGGGCTGCTGAAGCGCAAGACGGTCCCTGCTGGAGGGATCGACGGCCCCGGCACGCGCCCGGCGGCCCTCACCGCCGCCGCCGTTCCGATCAACCTCGGAGACGCCACCTCCTGGCAGATGTTCAAGCTCGGCGACCACCGCTGGCAATGGGAGTCGTGGCGGCACTACGACATCTGTGGTGAGCTGCGCTTCGTCGTCAACTGGATCGGCAACGCCATCTCCCGGTGCCGCCTGTACGCCGCCGACGTCGCCGACGACGGCACCGTAGGCGACGAGACCAGCGACGCGCAGGCCAAGCTCATCGCCGAGACGATGTTCGGCACCCCCGCCGCCAAGGCGCAGGCGCAGCGCCTGATGGGCGTCAACATGATGGTCGCCGGGGACGTGTTCATCGTCGCCGAGGGCTACCAGAACACCGGCCAGGACGGCACCGCCGACACCGACAAGTGGTACGTGTGTTCCAGCTCGGAGGTGTTCCGGCGCGGGGACGACATCATGGTCCGCCGGTCGATCACCCACGGGGGCGGCACCTACAAGCTGGACCCCAAGAAGGATCTGCTGATCCGGTGCTGGAACCCGCACCCGCGCCGCCACGACGCCGCCGACTCCACCACCCGTGCCATCCTCCCGGTGCTGCGCGAGCTGGAGCAGTGCACGAAGCGCGTCTTCGCCGAGCTGGACTCGCGTCTCGCCGGTGCGGGCATGCTGCTGCTGCCCGACAACATCGACTTCCCGCGCCAGCCGGACGACCCGACCGGTATCGAGGGTCTGACGGCCGTACTCACGCGCACCATGGCCACCTCGTTGCAGCAGCGCGACAACGCCGCCGCCATCGTCCCGATCATGTTGCAGGCCAGCGTGGAGGCCCTGGACAAGATCAAGCACCTGACGTTCGACTCGCAGATCTCCGAGCATCTGACCGCGATGCGCGAGGCCGCCGTCAAGCGCATGGCGATGAGCCTGGACATCCCGCCCGAGGTGCTGACCGGCATGGGCGGCACGAACCACTGGTCGGGGTGGCAGATCGAGGAATCCTCGATCAAGATCCACATTGAGCCGCTGCTCATCCAACTCGCCGACGCCCTCAACGTCGGCTACTACCAGCCCGCCCTCAAAGCCGCAGGCGTCAAGAACCCCGAGAAGAAAACCCTCTGGTTCGACATCGCCGCCCTCACCGTCCGGCCCAACCGCTCCGACCAGGCCATGCAGTTCTCCGACAAGGAGCTGATCAGCGACAAGGCCGCCCGCGACAACGCCGCGTTCTCCGACGACGACGCCCCCTCCGACGAGGAGAAGGTCTACAAACTGGTCAGGGCCCTCGTGCTCGCGCAGCCCGCCTACGCGGGCGACCCCGAGGTGCAGAAGATCCTCAAGCTGCCGAAGATCTCCATGCCCGCGCCGCCCGCCCCGCCGCAGCCCGAAGGCGGCGACATGCTCAACCCGGGTGACCCCGGCTACGACGAAGCCGGAACCGAACCGGCCGACGCCGGGAACCGGCCCCTGCCAGGCCTGCCCACGGTCGCCGAGGCCGAGTCCGGTGGCGCTCCCGCGAAGGGCAAGGGCGGCCAGAAGCTCAGCCAGCTCGCCGCGTCCGCCAGCAACGCCGACACGGCCCTGTTCTACGCCGCCGACGGGGCTGTCCGCCGCGCCCTGGAGCTGGCCGGTGGACGGCTCGTTCCCGGCCCTCAGCGGGCCGCTTACGCCGTTCCGAAGCATGAGCTGCACACCCGGAAGGTCCCGACCGAGAACCGCGTACCGGCGCTCCTGGCGGGCGCATGGGTGTACGTGCGGGAGCAGGCCCCCGGGCTGGGCGTGGACGCCGACAGGCTCGAAGAGCTGCTGGGCGGCTACTGCACCGAGCTGCTGACCCGGGGAATGTCGCATGACCCGGAGCTGCTGCGGGAGACGCTGCAACGGACCCGAGAAGACCTCGCGCCATGATCGAAAACGTTGCCAGGATGAGGGCTGACCAGTGACCCAGCCGAACCTACCCACCGCCGCCGCACAGCAGCAGGCCGCCGTCGAGGTCTTCGCCCAGTACGAACCCCCGCTGTACGAGGCGTACCTGGAGATGATGCTGGAATGGCTCGCCGCCGTCCGCACCGCGATGTTCGCCGGTGGTGTCGCCAAGCTCGGCCTCATCCCCGACCCGCTGTCCGTGTTCGCCAAGACCCCCATGTGGAACGACCTCACCGACAAGTACAGCGAGGAAGTTGCCCGGGAAGTCCTGGCCAAGCCGTACGCCAACCTGTTCGCCGACGGCACTCTGTTCGAGTCGCGGCCGTTCGTCCGGAACTGGATCGCCGCACGCGCCAACCGGCTCCAGAACGTCCCCAACGAGGTATTTGGCCTCGTCCAGCACGTCATCGACTCCGGCACCACCAACGGGGCCAGCATCCCCGACGTCACCAAGCAGGTCCAGGAGCTGTTCGACGCCGCTGACGTGCAGACCTGGAAGAACCGGGCCCGTACTGTCGCCCGTACTGAGGTGGTCGGCGCGTACAACGGTGGCCTGTACGACGCGTTCAGCATGGTTGTCGAGGCCGACCCGGAGACGACCTGGGTGAAGCGCTGGCTGGCCACCGAGGACCACCGGACCCGGCCCGACCACAGGGAGGCCGACGGGCAGGCCGTGCCGTGGGGTCAGCCGTTCACTGTCGGCGGCTTCTCGATGATGTACCCGCACGACCCGGAGGCCCCGCCGCAGGAAGTCATCAGCTGTCGCTGCACGATGCTCCTCGAAGTCGCCGGGGAACCGACGGACATGAGCAATCGGGGCTACAGGGCGCTGTCCGCCGCCGTCTTCGGGTTCAATCCGCTGGAGAAGCGCGACAAGGACGGCAAGTGGACCAAGGGCGGCCTGCTCAAGTCGTTGGTCAAAGGCGGCAAGGCGGAGGCCAAGGACGCGGAGAGTGGAAAGGACGCGCTGAAGCTGCCCGAGGGCGCTGGCCCTATTCCCACATCCAAGGGAGTAGAGCATTACCACCTGAGGAATAAGGACCCCCGATACCAGGTCGCGGCGCGCGGAGACAACGCCATCGGGCAGTTCCCGCATATGGTCGACAAGCCGTTCGACCAGAAGATGGCCCTCAAGGAATACGCCGACGAGGGATACGCCCTGCTGAACAAGAACCTGGGCTCGGGGACCGCTGCGGCAGGATCGGCCAAGAAGCTGATGTCCGATCTCGACGCCGCGACCGCCTACGAGCCGCGCAAGCGTGACGCACTGCTGTGGCGAGGCATGCGCAATGCCCACCTGAAATTCCCCGACGCCTGGAATGGCGACATGACCGGACTGGAGTGGACTCAGAAAGGGTTCAGTTCCACCAGCGCCAAGCACGGCGTCGCCGCCTCCTTCACCAAGTACCGGGCCGGGGAAAAGCCTGAAGGGGGCGTCGTGATGCGCATTCTGCTGCCCAAGGAGGTGAAGGTTGGCGGGGTGAACATGACCAGCACGGGAAACGTCAACTGGGGGGAGCAGGAGGCGCTGCTCGGCAGGAACGTGCGATACCGGGTGACCGCTGACCACGGGTTCGATGACACCGGGCGGCGCATGCTTGACGTGGAGGTGATCCGGTGAAGGCGGCGATGGCGAAGCGCTGGGAGGCCGAGGACGAGCTGGTCTCGGACATCAAGGCACCCCCAAGATCGAAAACGAAGGAGGATGGGGCCTACGAGCCGTTCCAGGACGACGGCGGTCCTGTCGAAGTCACCAAGGGGCCAGGCAAGAAGCCCGCGCCCACCACCGTAACCACGTGGTCCCCCAAGATGTCGGCCCCGCCCGGTAACGTGCCCACCAAGGACACGGAGGAGTAGACGGTGGCGACGCTCGGGGACACGTACCGCGCCCATGCGGCGTGCACGCTGACCGCGTGCCTCGATCCGCTGCATCCCGGCCCGTGCAAGGGCTGGAAGGGCAACCCCGAGGAGGCGTTCCACCGCGCCACCCGGCACGCCAAGAGCGGCATCGGCGCGTACAACACCGCCCGCAGCACCCGGGGCGGCAAGGCGTCCCACCGCCGCGCCCTGCTCTCCTATGTCAACGGCTCCGGCCCGATCAACCGCTCCCTGCGCTTCTCCAAGGGCAGCGGCTCCAACGACCCGAAGATCGTCGCCGAGATCAAGGCCATGGACGACGCCATGGCCCAGTCCAAGCTGCCCAAGCCGATCGTCGTGCAGCGCGCCATCAGCCCCTCCGCGTTCGGCGGCATCGACACCAACCTCGACCTCACCGGCGTCGAGTACACCGACCACGCGTTCGGCTCGACCGGCACCGACCTCAGCCTGATCCTCAAGCACTTCCACACCACCTCCAGCGGCAAGAAGCCCCTGATCGCCGACATCACCGTCCCCAAGGGCTTCGGTGCGATCCGCGTTCCGCCGGGCCAGTGGGGTGACGAGAAGGAGATCCTGCTCGACCGGGGCGCGCACTTCCGCGTCGTCAAGGACCACGGCTTCATCGACACCCCCGCCGGACGGTTCCGGCACGTGCAGCTCGAAGTCGTACCCGGCAGCAAGCCGAAGGCCGGGCAGGTGGACCTCGGGGAGAAGAACCAGACCCACCGCGACAGCGTCACCGCTTCCGCCGACGACTGCCAGACCGGCGAGTTCTGCATGCAGACCCACAAGCCGGGCCTGTGCAAGGGCCAGAAGCGCGGCCAGACCGAGCCTGGTACGCAGCAGGAGACCGCGAAGAACCCGTCCACCGTTGCGAAGATCGCCGTCAAGGGGCTCACCAACGCGATCACCAAGGCCGAGCAGATCGCGCAGGCCAACGCCGTCCGGAACCCGAAGCTCGCCGCCATGGCCCGCAAGGCGGCAGCCGACTACCAGCAGGCGCTCAAGCCGCACGTGCAGACGCTGAAGGACGCCGCGAACGCCGACGACAAGGCGAAGCGCACCGCCGAGCAGGACGCCCGCCAGCAGGACTCCCTAGACAAGCGGGACCAGCGCAAGCGGGAGAGCCTGAAGAAGCGCGCCCAGGCCATCGTCGACCGCCGGAAGCGGCAGGCCGAGGAGACGGCGAAGTTGAAGAAGATGTCGCCGAAGCAGCGCGCCGCGTACCACAAGGCGAAGTCGGAGGCCGCGCGCAAGCAGCGCGAAGCCCGCGAGAACAAGCTCATCAAGCAGGCCAACGCGGCGTAGCGCAGCCCCCATGATCGAAAACGATCTGTAGCATGGCGGCATGAAGCTGGGCGATGCGCTGATCTCCGTCGGCGGAAAGTGGACGAAGGCCATCGAGGTCGAGTTCCACGGAACGATGGCGACAGACCAGACCTTCCCGTCGCCGACGACGTACAACATCCCGCCCGCCATGTTCGACGACCTGGAGGCGTCCGCCGCCGCCGTCGACAAGGTCTGCTCGCTGGTCGCCTCCGCTATGCCGGGCATGCCCATTCCCGACGCCTCGTTCGCCCTGGCCGTCCACGCCGCCCTGTACCAGGACGACGACGCGCACGAGACCTGCTCGCTGACCGCGTGCCTGAACCCGCTGCACCCGGGCCCGTGCAAGGGCTGGAAAGGCAACCTGTTCAAGGTCGCACCGAACGCCTACCACGCCCTGGAGTCCGCCCGCGTCGAGAAGGCCAACAGTGCCCGGCTGAAGAAGATTCAGGCGCTCAAGGACGCCGGGAAGCCGATCCCGAAGAAGCTGCTCCAGCCGATCGTTGCCAAGCCGCACCCGCACGCAGGCAAGACCGCCAACGCGGCCACCGGCGAGGCCCACCACGCGGGGCAGGCCGTCACCGATGCTGCTGGCGTGCACGTGCAGATGCCCGGGAAGGTTACCCTCGGGCAGGCCGTCAAGCAGATCAAGGCCACCGACGCCACACCGGATAAGGGGCCGAAGGGTAAGAAGCCGACGGTTGCCTCGAAGGGCATCGCGGCCGTCATCGCGCAGGAGAAGGTTACCCCGCAGTACAAGCTCGACAAGGCCGCGAAGATCACCCCGGAGCAGTGGAACGCGCTGTCCTCCGACGAGAAGTCGATCGTTCGTGGCGAGCTGGCCAAGATCCAGACGGAGGGCTTCGGGCCGCAGCAGAAGAAGGCCACCGAGCTGTTGGACGCGCTCCCCGCCGAGGGCCTGAAGGGCGGCGGCACCGACACCGTCACCACCCCCAAGGGCCTAGTCGTCCAGAAGGTGAGCCTCAAGGAAGCCGCGACTCCGCCGACGCTGAGCGACAAGGTCGCCAAGGTCAAGGAGGAAATGAGCAAGGGCACCTCCCTGGCCGACTCGATCAAGAAGGTCACCGGCAAGGAGCCCGTTCTGCCGGAGCCGGAGACGCCCGCGAAGGCGAAGATCCACACCTACACCGTGACGCACAACGGCGTCACGTACACCCGCAAGAGCAAGCACGTATACACCCACGCCGCCGTCATCCAGAAGCCCGACGGCACCTCCGAGGTGTGGTCGTTCCACAAGAGCGAGGAAGCCGCCCTCAAGAACGGCGGCGGCCTGACCGCCGAGGCGAAGAAGAACGGCTTCAAAGTCCTCGCCGCCCTGCCGGTTACCAAGGTTGAGCCCGGCAAGAAGAACGAGCCCAAGGTCCCCGACGTGGAGCTGCCGGAGGAGCCCAAGGCGCACGCCGGGGCCAGCAGCGCCGCGCAGGCCGCCGCCATCGCCACGATCTCCGACGCCATCCCCGGCATCAAGTCGATGCCCGAGGGTGCCTCAGCGAAGCTGGTCGAGGCGTTCGACAAGCTCAAGGCCAAGGGCAACCTCGAAGACACGCCACAGTTCAAGGCGGCCGTCAGCGCGCTGGCCAACAAGGCGCTCAAGGTCGCCGCCGAGGACAAGATGCCGGGCCTGGGCCACGGCGACAACGACGCGCACATCGGGACCTTCCACAAGGAGATCTCCGAACACATCCTGGCGGGCAAGCCGGGCCTGCCGCCGCTGGTCGCAAAGATGGCCGCCCACCACGAGGCTGCCGCCCCGAAGAACGTCAAGGAGGGCATCGAGCAGGCCGCGAAGGCTGCGCACGATGAGAAGGTCGCCAAGGCGAAGCTCGGCGAGCTGACGCCGGGTACCCCGGGAACGGTCACCACCCCGTCGGGCAAGACGTACCAGAAGGTGGAGCTGAAGCCCGAGACCCCCAAGATCGAAAACGCTGCGGAGTCCGCGCCGAAGGCCCCTGAACTGCCCAAGCACGTCCAGCACGCGGTCGACATCGCCAACCACGAGGCCCCCGGTGCGGGCCTCTCCAAGAACCACCTGGCGGCGTACCAGAAGCTGTCCCCCGAGGAGTTCGGCAGCCTGCCCGAGGCCACCCAGGGCAAGATCCTCCAGGAGCTGGAGAAGGGCCAGACGAAGTTCCTGGACCCGAAGAAGATCGCCGCGTCTAAGGAGCTGATCACCAAGTTCAAGGCGGGCAAGGCCAGCATCCCCGCTGCGCCGGAGGCGGCCGAGCCCGACTTCTACGCCAACATGAAGGACCACAGCGTCACCGACGCCCAAGCGAAGAAGGCCGCCGCCGGGCAGCCGGTCGCCGCGCACGCCGCCGTGGCCAAGGAGTACGCGGGCCTGGAGACCACCGACCAGCCGGACGTCATGGCCCACCAGCTCGCCGCCAAGGAATACGGCAAGAACGTCCTGGCCAACTTCACCGCCGGGGAGCCGCTGGAGGCGCTGAAGGACCCGGCCGTGCAGCAGGCCGCCCAGAACGTCCTCGACACCGTCACCGCCGTCAAGCAGGCGCAGCTCATCGGGCAGGCGAAGAAGAACGCCTACAACAAGATCGACAAGGTGCTGAAGGGTGACACCGGCCAGCTCTCCCCGATTCAGAAAGCGTCCCTCGCCGAGTACCAGAAGTACCTGCTCGCGCACCCGTCGAAGACGGAACCCGCCGACATCACCGAGCTGCAATCCGCCGTCCTCGACGCCACCGACGACCTCAAGGCCAAGCTGAAGGCCGCCAAGGCTCCCAAGGCCGCCGACATGACCCCGGCCCAGCTCGACTCCAAGGTTGCCGAACTGCTTGGCCCGGACGCCGTCAAGCCGCAGGTCAACCTCAGCCTCGCCGAACTGAAGGAGGCCAACGCCACCGGCCAGAAGATGGCCGAGCTGGGCACCGAGAAGTACAGCAAGGAGACCCTGGAGAACCCGAACGTCGCAGCGAAGCAGAAGCTCGTCGCGCAGTACGCGGGACAGCTCGCCGCCACCTCCGAGAACAGCAAGAAGCTCAACGA
>Ga0247802_1000001_pt1 | contig 51215 bp, 64 predicted proteins | sample UWRJS076202R6_FD_181017 | JGI IMG/M metagenome (GOLD analysis project Ga0247802, IMG submission 181017) | Soil microbial communities from Arlington Agricultural Research Station in Wisconsin, United States - UWRJ-S076-202R-6 | ecosystem: Environmental > Terrestrial > Soil > Agricultural land... | reverse complement strand
TCGGCAAACGACGGCTCTCTTCCGAAAAAGCTCTTCATTCGACTGATCATCGTTTCTGTTTCCTTGTCTGGCCTTACTTCCTTACAATATCGAAAAAATGACTTCGTCACGCGCTTCACCAAAATCTTTTCCGGCGTAATTATCTCCCCTGCATATTGCTTTTTCTCGATTTCATTTTCCCAATGCATTTTTCGACGCTTAATTTTTGCGTTATAAAACTTTGCAGATTCATGGCCGACGACACGGCCCTCTACCGGATCGAATTGCTCGGGCGTGACATATATTCCCAAACTCTCTTGTGGGCGACAACGAGGGTTAATATAGACTTCGATTTTTAAAGGGAATTTACCAGGGTGTTTGGCTGAGTTGTAATTTTGCCATTGAACGACTTTGACACGGACGTTTTGCTCCTTGTGCATTGCAGGTTGATTTGATAACAAACCTAATAGAATTATTGCATAATTCTTGCATAATTATTGCAAAAGTGTTCCTAAAGTGTACCAAAATATCCCAGTTGTTCGCCGATATGAATGCTGGATTTTTTGCTTGAACTCCGCGCCAGATCACGCATTTGACTGGTTTTCAGGTGCTGCGGCGATAACTGAAAAACGTCCCGTTAGGGACGATTATTGAAATTCTAAATGTATGATTTTCACACAAATGTAAAGGCTCCAAAAAAATGTTGCATAGCTGTCGCATGCAGGTTCGTCCCAAAAATATCGAAAGTTTTGTTCAGAAAAATTAGAACGTATCTTTGGGCATGCCCAAAAAAGACAAGGATACGACGAGGATAGTTGTTAGTGTGCCCGCCGATAAAGCCGACGAGTACAGGCAATTAATAGAGCGGAAGCGCCTTATGGATGACGAGAAAGGAAAAATTGTCCTTGAGATGCTTGAGAAGCATCGGGGCATGGATTTTACGGAGCTCTCGTGGCTTTTAGAAAGGGATTATCACATCGACCGCAAACCTCACCGGCTAAAAAAAATTGCGGAACGTGTTGGATTGATAGAAAAGAAGTAGTTTCGTTTCAGTATAGTTATTAAATGTTGATTTATCACTGTCCGCTGCCCCTCAGCGGACTTTTTTTATGCCTCATCGCGACTGACTTCTCCATCCTTGTCCAACAAAATGCGTCGCACATTTGCGGGCTTTACCTTATAAATCGGTCGCCTAACGGCATAAAGCCTGTCTTTGGCTACCCGGGCAATATTGATCATGTCTGCCTGGTTACCACCACCAACGTGATAACAGTCGTCATCCTCGCCAATGTATAGACCAACGTGCCCGGCGCCCCCGGATCGGGTAAATACAAGGACATCCCCAAGCTGTGCGCCATCCGTTACTCTTTCGCCAAACTGGGCCCAGTTCTTTGCCCATAATGGCGGGAAGTTCACCTCCTTGCCCGACCGCTTGGCAATAACGGCCATTGCCAACCCACACCACGGCACCGCATCATGGCGATAATCGCGCTCAACCCCCACCTCCTTGGCCCATTTCATGATCACCGGGTTGTCCTCGTCACCTGGCGTTTCCTTTGTTCCATACACACGGATGAGCTCGATTATCATTTTCGGCCCGGTCTCCTGTAAAAGCCATTGATATTTTGTTGGTAAGTTCATAACGCATGATTAACTTTAATGCGTTAACAGTTCTCGCAAGCGCTGACGTGAATCTTAGCCGGCCTCCTGCGGCTGATATCTTTAATTACACTTGTGCCCCGGCTCTCGTAACGCCGGGGTTTTTATTTAATTCCAAACACTTTGTGATAGACGAGCCAAAACCCTGCATTCCAAACGATACCCATATTTATAAGGATAACCCACCAACTTCCAGGTGGTGGCGTCGTCTTGCAGGCAATGAGCGCAGCAACAACACAACAAACCATAAGCGATTTTGAAATGTGCCAGGCGTCGAGTTTATAGCCGAAGACTTTGCCCGCATATTTCCACGATTCTCTCTTGTACCAAAATCTTTGGTTCCAGCCCCGGAAGATTGATTCGAAGTAATTCTCGTTTTCAAACGCGTCCATACAAGCGTTAAAAAATGCGGCCGCTAATATCAACAGGTAGGTGATCATTTGCGGTTGCCGGCGATAAACATGATTAGAAGCCCGACGACAATCATCGCTACACCTGTAGCCATCATGGGTACAGAACCGACAGTGCGCTCAGGAATTGTGCTCTCATCTTTATCCCACCCGATAGCTCCAAGTAATATGCCGCCCGCAAAGAGGGCCACCCCCCAAAAAATTGGATTCTTAAAAAGTTTCATATCTATTTTTTAAAACTGATTAATATGTTTCCGTTAATGCGTCCATATACCTGGCCATTGCTTTGAATGCCGGAGCTAATCTGCCAGAGTTTATTGCGCTTGGTCTTAAGCGATAGCACACCGCCGATATTCTGAAAAACAGTGGCTTGCGTTCCCGATATTTCTGCGCCTAAAAAAACCTGGTTGCGCGGTTTATTTTCTTGCTGGACCTTCGTGTAGATCGCTTGTAGCGCCGCCACCTCTGTCCGACAACCTGCGGAAAAAGTGCGCTCCCGGATAAGCAACGAGTCCTTGAGGAGTAGTTGGCGGTCTTTGCCACTAATGACTGCGCCTTGGGTAAGCCGGTAAGTGTTGAAGTTTTGCGCTAAGGCGTCTGTCGCATCTGCGAGGCTATCACAATAGGTTACGTAAGTTGGGGCCACGGTAATAAAGTTGCCGTCCACAGGCAAATGCTTTGCAGTTCGCAAAGCCGTTGTCAGCCGGTTAATGGTCGCCTGTGACTCGCTAACAACAGCGCTGGCAGCTTGCGCCTTACGGGCCGCCGAGTCGGTAGCTTGCTTTTCGGCGTGTAGCGACTCCTCCAGTGCGGCTACTGCCCGAAAGTGTGCAATAGAGTCAGCCATCAATCTTGTGTTTATCTCGTGGAACCGGTCACTCATTGATACGGTTTCGTCGCGGTGACATTTTGAGAGAAACAGCATAATCAATGCGACTACCGCAAACCAACAAATATCTCTAAAGGTTACTTTCATAATTACTCATCTCCCTGTTTGGGGCTCATAGTCTTGATTCTTCCTTGGTCCTCTGATGATAGGTTAGAAACATAATTGTCGTCCGTATCTACAAGCATCATCCCAATGAATTTTATTACGGCCGTGAAGCCAGTATTGACGACAAGGTTTACTTTCAATGCAGTTTCCTGGTCAGCAAACTGCCAGCTTTGAATGATTACCGTGGCGGCTGGTATAAGAATCAGCAGCAGCCCGCGCTCAAGGTTCCGCCACCACTTTGGAGCTGGCCTGCTTGCGCCTTGTGAGCTTATAATTGTTGCCATTTGAATTGTTTTAACGCGATCTCCAGTTCGCCTGTTTTTCAACCCGGTCAAGCATCTCGATGTTTTTTTGCATCAGGTTGTTACACTTGTTCAGACAGTCTACAAACAACCTGTGCATATTCGCCTCTCGCTTTTCATTGCGCTTGTACATATATACAACGGCAGTAACGAGTGCGCCGATTGCGATGACTAACCCTGAAATTGCTGCGATCAGTAGGCTTAGAATATTGGTTTCCGTCATTTCTCAACTACAATAGTTATGTCAATTGTTTTTCCATCAGGCAGCGCCATCTTCGCCGTTTGCGTGCCAACCTTCAAACCCGTTATGTTTATTGCCGGAATGTTGATCGATAGCTTTAGTTCTTCTGGTTGAGGCGCCGGTGTTTCCGGCTGCTGTGGCAACTTATACCCAAACCCTGCGGCCGTCGTACCTGCCACTGGGATGAACTTGCTATCGAGCTTTGCGTCGGCGAGGGTCTGGAATTTTTGGTTGCCTACATCAATGAACACGCCTCCGTTCTCTTCGTATATGTAGTTGCGCGCGCCTATGGCGGCTATGTACCTGGGTTGGGCCAGTATATTGTTGCTGATTACCTGCTTGCTCTTTTGACCGTAATAGCCATTTACGCGAATCGTGCTGGAGCCGGTTGAAACAACAGTATTATTGCTCAGCTCCACTACGAGATCGTTGGTTCCGCGCAGTGATATGCCCGACGCATCCGTCGATGCCTGATTGTTTACCAAAAGGTTGTTCGTTATCTTACCTGGCGCACCACCTTCGGCATATACCTGTATCATATCGCCCCAACCATCGTGCACGTAGTTATCGTGGACGTTGAAACCTTTCACCCGCCCACCGATGAGAATGCCACCGTTGTGCCCGGAGTTTTTGCCAATGCCCCAGTTGACTACTTCATTGCCATAAACCTGTAAGCCGTCGATGGCCGCGCATTGGATGCCGTCAAACTCGCAGTCGTGCACGTAGTTGTTGCGAATAATAACGTTCGACAGTTTTGAGGGCTGCTTGTAAGTATTTAGGTCGGTCGGCGTTCCACTATAATAAGGCTGATTTGTTTTTATGTTCCACCACGTGGCTGTGTGACCGATGTACATTCCTTCGGTATGCGTAAAGCCTATATCCAAGTTGTAAAACTCAAAGTTTGCACAGGCATTGGGCGCCCATGTGGACGAGTTAGTAGAATACACTTCGGTTTTACACCATATGCCGTTGCCTCCGTAACGGATGGTCATGTCGTGAACTTTAAAGTTATCCGACATGTCATCAATGCGGCAATTAAAGTATGCGCCAGCAATCCAATAGCCGTTCGCATCCTTGGCAGTTGACTTACTGCCCGTGATAATGAAATTATTTTTGCTGCTGCCAAACACCTCTATGTGATGGCAGTTTTTGAACATCAGCCCATAGCTATACGAACCACCGCTCCACGTACTATCACCGATGTTCAGGACCTCGCCTGGCACGTTGCTGATTTTTATCGGCTGGCCTTCGGCGCCGCTCAGGGCGGTAATCAATACATCTTTCGGATTGCCCGTGATGTAGATCGTGTCACCGGGCGTGTACATTCCGCCCTTGTTGTCGATATTTATGTGGCCCTGCGCATCGGGCTTAAGTGTATGTGTCATAGTTTAATTGCTTGCTATTACGCGCCAAACATTTGCTACGCTATCTCCAATTAACGTATAAGTCTTACTATTTGCAATTGATGTTACTGCCGCACCCGCTTGGTCGACTACCGATCCGCCGCCTACCTGCCACGTGTTACCCGACGTATTAATGTTAATAACGGTATACGCCCGCCCATCTACTGCCGTGGCCGGGAAATTAAGCGTTCGGTTTGCAGTAATCGCAGGCAAGATAATAACGTCGCTTGCGGTTGTGAGCGTGGCGTTCGCATCCGTTGCGCGTTCCATTAAATGCGTTACTGCTCTGTTGGTCCACGCTGTTGTTCCGTCGGCGTTTGACGTCAACACGTATCCGATAGCACCATCCGAACCCGTTAGTGTATACGCATTGTTTATGGTAGGGCCACCTGTGTTATTAATCTTAAGCCGTTCGGCGCCGCCCGCGATGAAACGGATATAGCCGCCGGAGGCAATGTTATTAAATCTAAATTCCTGCCCGTTGCCATTATTGAAGCCGGTGAACACTTTCACGTTACCGTCATCGCCAATATATTCGACGCCGGAATACCCTGCGGAATTTAAATTTCGAATTCCGAAACTTGCCCCTAAGCCATTATTTACAAGCATCACTGCATCATCGGCGGCACCACTTGCGTAGGATACGAGCGATCTATTGGGCCCAAAATCAATTAATCCCATCGGTAGTTCGTCACCCGAATAATCGCCAATGAATAACCCGTTGCTGGCGCGCAAGTAAAGTCCGTTTATTTTTTGCCACCTTGCCGTAGGATCACCAAAAATGATAGTGCCATCACCAGAGGGTAGCAGTTGCTGGCTTACTGAATTATAGGTGCTATGGGATGTAAAGCCCGGTAACTCCACCATTCCCCATCCCTCAGGGACGCCAATATGAAATTCTGTATTGCCAGGTCCGGTGGTCGAGAACGATGCAGTAGTGTTGCCTCCATTTACGCTAAATCCTTGTTGAAGTCGGTATTGATTTGTCGACCCTGCATACATGCGGAAATTGGTAGTGTTCTGTCCCTGCCCGCCCGTAAAATCCACCCATGTTTCAGCCCCGGCATCAACATCTTTTAATTCCCATGCACTCAGTTGGTGGAATAAATCGACGGACTTTGCGGCCGTATCAATTGTGTAGCTTTCTATCCTGTGTTGAATATTACTCTTGTCAACCCAAAACTTATGCATCTCCTGCAAGCCCTGGAAGGCCCCCTCCCAACTGATACCGATAGCGCAATAATTGGGATTAACTCTTGTGCTATTAGGGCCAAGATTGAAACCCCAGTTCATTACATGGTTGTTGCGGCTTGTACCTGTTCCATCATCGACACTAGCGGTACCTAAATGAAATCCAGGCGTCACATGATCCAGCGAATTGATACGCATCCAGTTTTTAAATCTCGGGTCGCCAACTGTTGCCGATAACGTATCATCAAACACGAAATTGGGATTTCCATTGTCCACCTTATCGCCTTGGAGGTAGATCGATCTGTTACCGCTTCTTAAAAACCGGTCAGCACTCAGGGTTGCCGTGTTTGAGCCGGCTGCATCACCAAGCCTAATAACATCAGATACGATGCTTACGCCATCCGAGCTTGTTACCGTTGTATCGGAGCGGAAAAGCAAACGTTGCCACCGGACACGATCATACGCATACCATCGGTTATCGGTAGCCTTAAATTTTAATGCGGGGTATCTGGGAATTGCATTGGTGTCCCCGTGTTTCACCATTAGCATAGAATCCGCTAACAAGTATTTTGCGAATTCATAAAATGCTCCGCCAAACAATTGAGGCACCCCGGTCGGCACAGTGTCGCGCAAGGGAGGCAGCCCATTAGCCGAGGCGGCTTTTGCAACGAACACAAAAAGTATGATTAATAATTTCTTCATTGCTTAGTATGTGAAAATCGAAATGAGCTGGGGCGCCGATAGGGTGGTATTCCAGGTGATAGTTCCACTGCCGGCAGTAAACGTTATGCTTAAACGGTCGCTGAGACTTATACCCATCAGCAAACTGTCGAGAAAAACGACAACGCGCTTACCAACGAGGAGCGCATCCGTATATGAGGTTGCTCCATCGGCCGGCGCTCCGTTTATTCCACTACCGACAATCATTTGTTTGAAAAAGGCAAAGTTCGAAGACGCTACAGTGCCCCAGTCATAGGGCGGGATTGCTTCATCTGTATTCTCATAGGAAGGAGTAACGCAATTACTCAACAACTTTTGAAGCTGAATTACATATGCGTCTAAGCCGTCTGTTAACCCAGCGCGCCCTCGTTCAATGATGTGTGAAAAAATTGAAACAGCCAGTGCATAAGTATTTTTGAGATTTGTGCAGTTATTTATGCATGCTGTACCACAAATACAATTTCCGGCATCAACCTGAGCTTTGTACGCGGTCAACAAATCAAGCAATTCATTCAGGGATGGCGGAATAAAAGCATAATAGGTGGCCTCAAACTCTATTGTCACGGCAAGCGAAACCCAGTCATCATCGTCGTCAAGTGTATACGTGGCGACTACTGTAAGCGATACATCATATTCCGAATCGTAATAGCTCCCAAGATAGCTAAGGTCAAAAATTTGATTGGACCCCGTGATGTCCTGAGGCGTCCCCTCTACCGTTACAATGGTTGCTTCCCAATCCCTGGTTACGTTATCAAGCGTCATGTTCCCCTGTCCATAATCTGTTTCATCCTCAAGACTGAGGACAGGTGTAAAAACGTCGAAGTCCTGTGTTATGTCCAATTGGGGGGTCGAATAAGCAAGGACGACAGTTTTTGTCAACGTCGTCTCATCGTATCCCGGGGCCGTGATGTGATAAACTATCGTATATGTTCCCTGCTGGAACTCCCCGTCTGAGCGAAGGCGTAACTGTTTGCTCGCTGTAGTAAGAGCTGTGCCATTCCATGAAATGTCGGGCGAGCCATACGACCCGGTGATGCTTACCGTGTCGGGCTGCGTAATTGTAAAATAACCTTTAAGCCCGACATCCACACCAGCCGGATAATTGTCGGGGTCGGAAAATAACATGGATGACGAACCGCCTCCTTTTGCCAGGGTTACACTGAAATCTATATATGTAGAGAGGTTCGCCATCCTGAGAAATTTTTTAAAAGCTCCCACATGAAAATATCAGGAGCGTATCAACCTTTATGTTGCACTAGAAGGGACTTTTAGTATCCCCTTCAAGCGCGCATACACGTCATTTCCGTTCTTGCTTGTAAGTATCCAGTCACACATGCGTTGCAGTATTTCCTCAATACCCCCTTCGCAACGCTCAAGCACCGCAATAGTCTGTCCATTACTGCCCCAAACGAATTTGTTTTCTACAGGTTGAAATTGAATTACATTATTGTCCATCGCACGTTTAATCACCGCACGATATTCGATCTGTTTATTATTAATAAAGTCCTTAAAGAAGTCTGGAGTCTTGTCTGCAATATCCAGTACACGGTCGCGGAGGATGTCGATATCTTCGTGCTCGTCCCAGCCCATGGCGCATGCAAAATCTTTGACCTCACTGACTGTCATCGACGTGGCTACAAACATCGCGTTGGCCCGGCCCTCTTTTTCGCCAAGCGATTTTCTCGCTGCCTTCACATCATCGATCTTCGATACTACCACATAGGAATTGGCGTCCTGAAAGGCGCCCCCGCTCAATTTTGGATGTAGTTCCAAGTAGGCAAATTTGTCGCGGTCTTCGGCCTTGTTCATGTCAAGCCTCAATATTCCCCGGTCCCACTCGTTTACTTGTACTCGGTAAAAGCTGTTATCTACGGCGCCGAATTCTTTAAGTTGCTTCACCAAGCCAATCTTCTTTCTTTTCTTGTCGTAAGGATCGATTATATCGAAGGTTACTGGAGAAAGTGAGTAGAGCAACGGATACAGGTACTCCCCACCAACACGCATTTCGACGTCCGGGTTTTTGCGAGCGATATCGAATTTATATTTAATAAAACGTCCTGCTTCCGCAGCCTTATCCTCAATGTCTTTTCTTAGTTGATCTGAGAGGTTGTTATACACAACCTTCGTTCCGGTTGATTCAAGCATAAAAGTTGATTTTAAAGAATTGCGGGGAATGGAATCGAACCATTGTAAACGGGCTTATGAGACCTGTCAGCGAACCAGCACGCGCCCCGCCGTGAATAAACCACGGGCACACTCGTGTGCACCCATGATTGTACCTATTAAAAAGAAATAACCCAAGCCTAAATTAGACTACACGGAACCGTTGCATATGCTTAGCACCGAGCACCTCCAAACCTTGGTTAGTATACCAGTCGACATGCCATACCATCAGCGAACTGGTAGGTATAGGCGCCAGCGCACCGGTAGACCATTCGGTAATAATACCGTTAGAACCGGTCGAAACGCTGCTGCCGCCAGCCATAGGCTTAGGCAAATAGCGAATTTGCAAACGAGCTTCCATTCCGCCGCCTTCTACCTGCACTTTATCTTTTGGTGTGAAGTAGGTGCTTCCTACCATTTCAGGCACGATGCCTAAAGGGAACAATTGAGGGTGGTCAAAAATGGGCAAATGCACAAATTCAAATGTCGCATTGCCATAACTGAACCGGTCAACCATTAAGTCGACTTCACGACCGTCGATTACCAGGCGAACACTATTCACGCCTGAACTTCCCAAGTTTTTCAGCCACACATCCCATGGACGACGGGCTTTACTACCAAGCCACCCGAGTTGGTCGAGCGGGGCCTTGTTGGCCAGAAAGTTGTCAATGAGATCATCCACATCAGAAAAGCCAACGGTGCCCAACGACGCAACCTGGTCACTGATACCATAGGTGGTGATGTACTGATCCAGCCCCATGGTAGTTTGAATTGGGTTGCCGCTGTCGGCCAGAATTGGGTTTGAGTCGCTGAACAAGGTGGTGGATTGCACACCGGCAATCATCTGCGCCGAAATAAAACCGTTCAGCGCTTTCAGTTTATAAATGTGCTGAAGCGGCGTGTAGTACGGTTGGCCGTTGATTGAAATTTCAATCTTTGAAACCTTCTGAATATCGGTGATCTCGTCAGCTTCACGAAACACCTGGACCTGGTTGACGTACCTGGTAACAGGGTAGCGCCGGCTTGCAGGTGTGTCGGACTTTTCACTGAATGCATTTGACTGGAAAGTGATTTGATCATTGGTCGCAGCAAACAGAGGAGTATTATCCACCGATTGCAGAACAATGGTATCAACACTTGATACACTGGTTACGGTCATGATACGAGCGGAACGACCTATCGAGTTCGTGTTGCTTATGCGCACGAGGTCGCCTACGCGTGCGTAGCCACCGGTGGCAGCGGTCAACACTACGGTCATGCGGGAGGTGCCATAACCGGAAGAAACTGAGGAAATGACCGCAGTAGCGAAAACGTCATTGTTGACAAAGTGGTTGTAAGTGGGAACTTTTGTTTCTTTGTACCTGTTCACCACTTTCATAATATCCGTGAACTGTGCGTCCCGGGCGACATCTATTAAATTTGGGTTAATGTCTCGCTGATCCAAAAGGGAAATAGCTGAGACATACGCTTTATTGAGCGTTCCCTGAGTAACTGCCATGATTCTTTAATTTTGCGGGTAATAAATATGACTACCCTGAAGTAATTACCCCGGCACGTGCTAGTGCAGCAGCGGGATCGGTTGGCAACTCGGCGCCTTTGGACGGAGTGCCTATCGTTGTGGATGCATTCTCAATAGGCTCGATAGCTTTTTTTGCCCCGACTCGTTGGTGATGCTTTGCATAATTTTCCATAAAGCCCGTGTCATCATTGGCGATGGCAGCAAGCAACATGTGCTTTCGCACATTAGGTGCGCCATTGGCATCGTAGAGCTTTGAACCCCACTTTTGTGGATCAAATATGATATCCAGCAATGACTGGGGTTCGCTTACCTCGTAGTTAAAAGCATCTTCGCCGGAGCCGACAGTCATCAGCCTTTTATTCAACAAATCTTGGGTGAATGCATCTTTTTCAATTGTTCCCCGATACTGCGCAACAGCTTGCTGGCGTTGCTCCTCTTCGGCCATGGCCAATGCCTCATCAGGCGATGGCCCCATTTCAGGCGGTTTTGCAAACAACAACTCCTGTTGCCGTTTTGCAAGTTGTTCCCTAATTTTATCGGCCTCATAATTCAGCAGCAACTTACCTCGACGCACATCTTTTTCATCAAAAACATCGGGGTCTAATTTAAACTGCTCGATTACTTTCATCCGATAGATTTCCTCGAAGTCTTCCGGTGTAACATTCTGAAACTCGCTACGGTAATAACGTCTCATTATTTCCTCGGCGCTCATTTTCGAATAGTCGGTAGAAGCTGCTTCTAAGTACTCCCTTAGGTCTTCCCCGCCTCGCCACCTGGATAGAAAATTGATCATCTTTTCATCCAGGCCGATGGCCTTCATAATCTCAACTTCAGGTTGTTTTTTAAGAACTTCACGCCAGTCTGCCTCTGCCGGACGGGCCGGGGGTGATTGAACTGGCGCAGGTGTTTCAGGTTTGGCAGGCTGTACAGGTGCTTGCTCAACCGGTGCGGTGGCGATAGCTGTCTCAGTTTTCGGCTCCGCTGGCCGTGCATCTTCCTGCTTTGTTTCTGACTGGGCTGAAACGGTGGTATCTATATTCGGCACTGTAACCGAACTAGCGTCATCTGTTTTAATGCCTTCTTTGGCCATGAGTGCCGCCACATCCACAAGGCCACCAGTGGCCTCAACGGCGGCGGTATCATAAAACTTCGTCATAGTGTTGTAGGTTGATTATACGATTTCTTCAAAAGAGGGTCGTTCAGTATTTTAAAATCCTCAGGTTGCGAGGGTTCGCAAAAATTCCGCTGAAATTCATCCGGCCAAAGCACCTGAAGATAACCGTCCGGGTGACGCACAAGCCACTGTCCGTTATACACTTTTACGACATCTTCACCTCGCTGCAACAGAGCTACATACTGCGCGCCGCCGATGTGCTTAACCGGGCCATTTTCGAAATAAACCCGCACCCTTTGCTCAATGGCTTTCTTTTGCTCCTCAGTCAAATCGAACTGAATTGCATCTACCTTCTTATAATAAAGAGCCATACACCTAATCTAATGGGGTTTTAAATATTTCCACCAAAAAACAGAGCAGGTTTATTAATCGACTCCTTGAGCTTCAGGCTGCGAAGCAATTCTTTCTTTGACATCGTTGTTCATTTCAGTTTCTATTAACTTAGTTTGATTGTTCTCGGCATTCATCATGCCCTTGCTCTGTATCTCCATGGCCTTGATTTCTTTTTCAAGCTGCTTTTCGGTAACCATAAATTGTGTTTTCAAATTCCACTCTACTTGCAACGTCTGTTGTTTCATTTGTTCGGCCATCATGGCGGATTGCTGCTGACCTTCGATGGTCTGTTGGTTAATCATCATCTTCGACTTTTCGGCAGCTTCCTTATTCTTACGCACCTTGTAGGCAAGCATTTGTTGCGCTTGCTTAACATTGTATACGTTCAAGAGGTAGAGAGCGTCTGCGCTGTCGAGCAGGCCCATCGCTTGATCTTGTTGAATTTGCATCAATAAGAGTTGCTTTTGATCGTCGCTGGGCTTTTCTTCCAACATGATCCCATAATCGCGCAAAGCCAACTCGTCCGATACCGAGATAAAATAAAGGGCGTTGGAATTAAGGGCCTTGGCAAATCCCTCTACGCCTCCCTTTTTCACCGCCTGTTGCATACGAATCATAACGTCGTTGGCTAGTTGTTCCACGAGGAACCGCTCAGCAAACTGCAATGGAAATAAGGAGTTGTTTGTACTGTCGACAGCAATCGACGCAACGCCATTCAAGGTTTTTGGGTTCGGCGTGGAGCCATCCGTCAACTCATTTAAGCCAATGATCGACTGCATCTGGGTTAAGGTAATTTGCAGATGCTCATACATTACTCTCAGTTGTTCATAGGAATTATTATCAATTGGTATAATCGGTTTGTAGTTTACATTGTCGCCCATTACGTCCTTGGATCGGCCGGCAAGTACCCCGGTTTCAAAAAACATCTGCAATAGCTCAACCGGCTTCATATTCGTACCTCCTTTATTCAGAGCGACGTTTTCCAACGCATCGAGATCAATCCACCAGCCGTTTGGCACCAACCTGTTTAATGTATTCTGTATATGGTAAATGGTAAGCTGATACTCGTCAGCCAATGGCACGAGCCGCTCCATATAAGAAAGCGTGCGCATTTCATAGAAGGATGGCGCATAGAACTTATAGTCGAGCGTTGTTTCACCCATTTTTTTGGGATCAACCGAGCGCTTCATGTCCTTTTTCAAGCCAAAGTCATACGCCAGGTCTGTGCCGATAATCCACTTTATTTCATAAACGACCTTGAAGCGCTTACGCAGGTACTTGTCCTTTTTATTATTGCGTTTTTCCCACTCAGCTTCATTAAACATAATATTGCCCCGACGATTAACATTACGTTCGTAGTTCAGTTCATTGTATGAGTAGAATTGAATATCCAGGACTTTCACCTTCTGTTTGTCATAGGGCTTAAAATAGTTAGTATTTCTTCCAACCATGGTTGGCGAACTCCAGTTCCCTGCTATGTTTTCCTTGATGGTTTCGATTTGTTCATCGGTGAAAACACTTTCCCCGTTTTCATCCTTCATAGCCGCCAAGTCAATAAGAGAGACGTCGATCACCTCGCCGGCATGAATTAAGTCTTTAAAGTCAGGTCGTCGGCAATAGTTCGTAACGACCGCCTCAGGGTTCACATCCCTAAATTTTGGCTGATTGTCTTTTCCAAGCCACTCTTTATACCCGGCAACACCACAGTCAAACCAGTTTTCATAAAGTTTGCGCCGAAACAGCTTGAAGTCGTTCCAGTAAAAACCAAGCTGGATGGCCTGCTCGGCATCGCGGCTACGGTTAAACTGCTCGCCAAACTCGATGCGCATTTCTAACTCTTCAAAATCCAGCGGCTCGCCCTGCTGCGGCTGTAGCATGGGGTGGTTGGCGAGCTCGGGGTCTTGTTGTTCCATTACTTTACGCAAAGCAATTTTCGCCTTGGTGTCGGCATAGAAATGATCAAGTTCAGCCTTGGCCTGCGGGTCAATAGGGGTGCAAACAATATTATACTCTCGCTGTATCATTTTTGAAATAACGATATCACGGAGCTTTGGGATGATGGGGCGAACAGACCAATCGACAACGAGCCATGTGTTGTTAGTCTGTTCGTCTACCCCCATCAGCTTTTTATACTTATTAATTGGCTGCTTACCTTGCGCATACAACCTCAGCTCTTCATATTTATCCGCCGAGTTGTAAAAGCATGTGCGCGGTACCGTATAGTTCCAGTCCTGCCAGGCGGCTTTGGCATATTGAATTCCCCACTTTATATCTTTTTTCGCCGGATTAATATCGTTCGGCGGGTAAATACTTGGATATTGCTGATCCATTGACATTAATTTTAAGCAGGTACTTTCTGCATCTTGAAATAGTTGCTAATATCATTGGTTGATTCTATAGTGCGGTTGTAGGCCTTGTCACGGGCTGCAATAAGCGCAAAACCCGCAGCCATGGCAGTATCGTACTCAGTCGTTTTCCCGATATCGAAAAGAAGCCAGTCCTCAAGCAATTTGCCAAACACTACCTTTTCGATATGCTCATTAATATATGCCTCGGTATAGTCAGCTAAAAGTTGATGTGTTTTTTTCTGTCCGTCTGTGTAAATCCCGTAGTCATCTTCACCAGGCAGCTTCATTAAGAAGCCGTCACAATTTTTTGTTTTAAAAAAGTCCCGCCAGTTATCGACGTTCCGCTCAAAGAGAATTTGACATCCATAATACCACGCCATTTTTAGCAGGTCTTCATATTGAACTGCGGTGGTTGCGGCGCGGTAGCGGTAGAAAGCGACAAATGTGTCGTTGTAAAACGAGTTGCGTTCCAGTGGGCTATACTTCTTATATACAAAAGCTGCGCAATCTGATCGACGGTTATCTTTTACTGCATCGTATTTAAAAGGATCACATCCGGCAGTAAAGGCATGGTTGTTGTTTGGGAAGTACCGCCCACTACGCGCGACAACCTGGTTGGCATCTTCGTGGCGCTCGAATAACCAACTCACTTCCCAGCGGCCATTCAGAGATTTTTCAAATCGAACCTTCGTAAACGCTTCGCCATTTTCCCAAACAAAGTTGCCCCGCGTTGTTACGTTCTGCTTGTAACTAATGGCATCGAGCTGATAGTTCAGTTTCATCGCGTCATACAAGCATCGATTCCCATCAATGCGGAATGCCTCATGTATATCAAAGGGGTTCTTTCGGATCATAGACGAGAGTGCACGAGGGTCACCCTGCAAGCCTGCACGCTCATTCAAATAGTGCGTCTTTGCCCGCTCCACCTCCGGAATTCCATATTGATCAAAGAACGTTGTTTCATATGCGGGCAAAAAAAACCTATATAACCCCGACTTTGTTCTACCGTTCGGGTTTCGCTCCAAGGGGTCTGAGCTCATCCAAATCCGTTTACCATTTTCACCCCCGTTTTCCATCTCTTCAATAGTGGTGGTCAAAAGTGCCTTGCCTACCCATACACCATCCTGGTCAAGACAAAACCGAACTACGTTCCACCTGTCCCATACGTTACACTCCATCGTTTTCCCAAACTCATCCATGACATAGGTGTTAAGTTTTGAGCCGTCGTAATGAAATGGTTCAGATGAGCCCCAGTCAATCCAGCTTTCCAACTCATCGCCTTGTAATACATCTTCCGCGTTTCTACCTTTCTTTGAAGTTTGAAAGAAGCGTAACTCCGATGATGGGGTCATGCCCTTGCTCTTATCATAGACTGGCCGAAAAAATTCGGGCATCTTTTTAAAAAAGGTAATAGACGTTTTTCTAAACACACCCTGCGCATCGGTTGCAGTCTTCGATTGAATGCCGCCGTGATGATTCCGAAACAGCGAGGCACGGTCGAGCAGGATCGCGCCGGACTTATAAGTTTTTCCCATACGACGACGCTCGATATCTACGAGTCCCGCACAGCGTGGGTCCTCAACGCAGTATTCCCACACATAATAGAAGCGTCTATCGGTATCGCGATAATGCGGAAATCCTATGTCAATCGGGCACCAATTGAGATACATATAGTAGGAGCCGGTAATGTAAGTGGGCACGCCATTGTTCATGAACCATACACCGCATAGCCGGTAACGCCAATGCTGCTCCCTTATCTTCTCAAGCTCCGGGTCAAAATACTCGGGGTCAATTTGCAATTGCCGGAGCTCGGTTTTTCGGCGCTTGTCCCAATCATCAGGCAGGTCAATGCGTTGCCATTTTTGTTTGGCGGTCGTAATTGATTTCTTAATTACGCCAACATATTCCAGTTCGCCAGTAAGCCGGTTTTTGCCATATCCGAGCGGAGGCACCTGGCATTCGTAACCCTGCACGTCTTCAACTGTTCCCTGCGGGACCGGGTAGTACATATACACCTAATCTATAGGGAATGATTATTAATCAAGCAAAAAACAGCTCAGGTTATATATTACGCACGGCCATCAGTTCAGGCGTTAAGCGGCGCTTCGTTCGGTTTTGAAGGTCATCGTCATCTCCAAAGAAGGTTCTATATAACTTGTCCAGGCGCAGGATGTCCTTTTCAATCTCTTCCTTGATGGCGGATTTTTTTTGCACTGAATCCAATACTTCCTTGCTGTTTTTGCCGCTGATAGGCTTCATGACTTCCTTAATCGACTCCCAAAACGAAGACTCGAAGGCGCAGATCGCGGCCCACTCTTTGCTTTTGGCAAACCTCATGAGATATTTAATGGTGAGATCGGAACTGTAGGCATGGGTAGCCGTACAAATTGTTTCAAGGATGTCCGGGTCGTCCATTCCCGCAAGTTCGCCAGCTACCCCTTTGCGGTAGTTAATGTCTTTTTCGTTCGCAATCAAAGGGCTTTTCGGGTCATACACCATTATTATGAAGCGCAGCAACGCGTCAACATCGGCATCTATCCAGTCCGGCTCGATAATTTCAAGCAGCTTAGGATACGCCTCAAGCATTTTGCCTGAAACTAGTGGATTAAACTGGCAGAAATCAAAATCCTTTTGTTGGTAGTTCATTAGTCGTTGACTGGTTTTACTTCTGCTGAGCGGGTTTCGCGGGGGCCCTTGGGCACATAAAGCGGAAATTTCATTTTACTTCGCAATAGACGTTTCTCAATGGCATTATCGTAAAGCTCGGTTGGATTACCCATGGTATTTTCCATATGGTCTAACGTAATTGGATTAATGCTTATTCCCATCTCCTCATATAAATACCTGGACATCTCCTTCGCCCATTCCGGCGTCTTATCTACGTACACTTCATACGGCTTTAAATCCCCGCGCGTATATTGCGACAACATGCTTCGAGCGCCATGGGTGTCTGGGATGATATCGCGGTGACTATGGGTATCTCTATTGAAGGAATATTCAATAAAAAACTTAAAAACCGGGGTGAGGTTGCTAATGGAGCTTTCTCCGAGCTCTCTTTCGTTGTTGCCGCTAAGGTTGATTGGTGAGGCGTTCCCCAAAAACGCTTCCGCCATTTTTTTAAACTCCTCAGGATTCTGACGTTTGTAGAATTTTACAAAACTATTGGACATTACATTCATCGTAGCGGTTAGGCCCCGCAGGGGTATTTTAATATAATCGCGCAGGATTTGCGTGTTTCCGTCACTGTCCTTATACTCGAATGTCCCCGCTGGTATGTTCATGTAATTGTCCCTATGGTACGGCGGAACGCCATTAAACTCCTCTTCGTCTTTGTCGTCGAGATTGTTTATGATAGCATAGGCGGCCAGCGCGCTGGCCATGGAAGCAAACTGGAGCCCAATTTGTATCGCTTCCTGCTTTTTGAGTGCCACGCCTTCCCCTTTACCGGAAAACAAGTTCGCAATACGCCGGTAGTCAGTCATTTCGCCCTTTACCCGTGCAGAAAAAAACTGCAAAAATACCGACGCAACCTTCATCCACTTGTGTGTCTGCGGAAAGTTAGGTGAACCGGCAAAGTTTTGTACTTCATAATTTAACCGGTCGCTCGCCTCCTGCACTTCCTCCGTGGTCATTTTGGCACTGACCGTTTTATTGAAAATAGCAGATAGCATCGCCGTGAACATCTTGGGCTCAAATCCTTCGACAGCTAAGCCACGTTGGTAGGTCGCAAGCTTATGGGTCTGCTCAAGAGCGGCGCCAGGTGTATCAATGAATTTTAGTTTCAGAAAATTCTCAAGCAGCCGTTTGGCGAGAGAGGCCGATACCTCTTTAATTTTCTTTTCGTTGTCGAAAAGATTGTCGAACATGCCTTTCGAAAAGCTGTCCGACTCCATCCATTGCTTATACGCTTCAGTTTTAATGCCGACATTCCCGAGGGCAGAATGAAGCAACGCCTCGATATATTGCGGCACAAATAATGCTGCATTAACTACTGGCTCTACCAGCCCCTTCCCCGCAATCGGACCGTACCGGGACAGCATAGACGAGCGCACGAAGTCAATAGCAAAGTTTACTACCTGGAAGCCGGGCGACAAGGTGATTACCACCGCGCGGAATAGCTTGTTTAATACATCGAGGGCTTTCATCCAAGTAGCAGTTTCATAGTTGCTCATGGTCGTTAGTTTCTCAGCCACCATTTTACTAACTGCTATTACTTTGTCTTTCCCATCAATCTTTAAACGTATAGGCGCCATACCCGGCGCCACCTTAATTTCATCCAGCGGCTTCGGCACCATCCTTATCTCGCCACCCTTGATGGTTACGGGCTCCATCGCATCTACATCTTGAATAAACTCGCCCTTTGTATCATACTGTTTGTACGAATACAGTCGCTGCAAGTTTCTATTTTGCAAGGCCATTCCTTCCGACTTGTAAATCATGTTAGCCGCAGCGTCAAGAATGTCATTCAAAGCAAATCCGGGATTTGCCAGGCTGGCAATTTCCTGTTGGTACTCCTCAGTGGTTAAAAGCCCATTATTAAGCGCATCCTGTAGCACTTCAACCGCACCGTTGAAATAATCTTCGGGCGAAATTTTGTTTTCGCGTAACGCCTCGCTTAAGTCATTGATAGTTTCAAGAGCATCGTTTTGGGTTGCAGGCAAATTATAATCAATCCCTTTTATGCGTTTTACAATCCCGCTAATGCCTACCGGCTGCTTTTCCATCCCGGCCCGCAACTTCTCCTGAACTACAGAAAACGGGGCGTAAAAATCATTTTCTTTCTTAATGTTATCATATTGCTCCTTGCTAAGAATCCCTGAACCAACAAGGTTCATCAGCATGTCATCCATATGTTGTTGAAAGGCCTTAGCGCGTGTGTCGAATTCGTCAAGATTGCCGTATTTGCTCGCCAGGTGGTCGAGTAACACAGCAGCATCCTGTCGGGTAATGTTGCCGGTTTGCCTGGAACTGTCCTCGCCACCACGACGCAGTTCCTCCTGCTTGTTGAGACGATCAATTACACGTTTGGCCGCGAGATACTTTTGAAAGTCGTTGTACTTTTCACCCTTAAGTCGTCCGTATTTTTTGCCATTAATATTGCCTAACACCACTTCTTTAACAAAAGACTGCACCTTTAAAGCCGCTCTACCTGCTGCGCTCTTTTCAAACACCCGGCCTAACGGAATGCTCGCAGTATTCTGTAGTCCGTATGCACGTCTTATGTCTTCAGTTAGTTTTGTAATAAACCGGTATGGGTTATCGAGTTTGGCCGAGGCATTCTTGAGGCCCTCCCATTGGCGACTAAACCAGGAAGGTTTTTTTTCCTTATGTTGCTCGAAGAGTTTATCGAACTTGTTTAGCGATACCGACTTTTGCCCATCAGAAAGATCCCCTGTTTTTGTCGTGGGTGGCGGGGGGATGGGTGGCTTACGTACAGAGTCGATAAGCTTTTGCACAGCACCGGCGTCCATGCCTGTCAAAGCAACAATCCGGTTTCGAAGTACCTCGTCGGAAATGCTTTTAGGTGTTGATTTAATAACGCCGAGCAACGCCTCCTCTTTTGACGGAGGCGCTTTACTTGCAAGCGCACCCGCGCTGTCGGATTGACTTTGTGTAGTAACCACCCTCTCAGTTAGCTGCATCAGATAGTCGGCGACATTATCCGCTGATATTTCGGCCTTCGCGCCGACAACCTGTTTGTATTTATCGGATAGAAACTTTGCTATTAATTGAAAAATCTTTTTCAAAAGACTGTCACCTTCATACTTAATTTCTGCAAGTTGATCGCGAAAATTTTGATTAGTAAAAAGCTCAGCAATCATTTCGTGCACGTTGGCGGCCCCGTAGGTATTTTCATCCAACTTCCCGGCTGCGCTAAGAAGATGCAGGGCTGTAGTGACCCCGGCGTCCGAATCGGGCAATGACATCTTGCCCCGAACCTTGGTCAGCATATCGGTCAGCTCACTACGAAACGCCTGGTTATTCTCAATCTCTGATCTCGTAACGGCGTGCATGAGTTCATGCATCCCGGTTTGCAGCAAAGCCGCCTCATCGGCATGGTTATTAAAATTGAGCTCAATCCGGCCGTCGCTATGCGAGTACCCGTACACATTATCAGGAACAGATGTTTTATGATCAATCCGAATATTTGGATTAGACTCCACAAGTGGCGTGAGAAAATTAACTACGCGATCGACCAGCGGGTTTCCTTTAAAGGTTTCCTTTGCCCTTTGCAAAATAGAGGTTGGCGTATATACGGTAACATCTTCCTCTAGGGGTTTGGCCTGAGTGGTATTACCAGCAAGCTTTGGCAGCGGCGCTTCATTATCAGGAGCCTTCTCCGGCTGTTGCTGAAATTTGGATAACGCGTTTTGTAAGGCGGCGTCCAGGTCCTCCTCGGTTTTGATTTCAACCTGTGCTGCATCGGCGGACGCAGGCTGGTTGCTTTGGATTCCCTCTGTTGGCTGCAAATCGTTAGAAGCAGGCACGGGTTGGTCTTCCAAACCGGTTTGTTCCGCGCCTGGTTCTTGAACTGGCAGTTCGGCCGGCGCATCAGCCGCCTCCGTGGCTTCCGCCACAATTTCCTGCTCTTCATTGTCAGAGTCAGGCTTCTTATGGGTTGAATGCTCTAATATTTCGTCATTTAGTTTTTTAATTTCCTCTTTCAAAGGCGGATGCAAAGCTTCATCGACATTTTCAATCTGCGTTTCAAGTTCTTGTCGACGCTTAATTTTCTCGGCCATGGCTTGGCGAGAGACATCCTTGATATCTTCGGGAATTTTACCGTCCAGTTTTTTCTGCTCCTCGATTTCAAGCTTTGCTTCACTGGCCTGCTCTTCTGTGAGCTCCCCAGAAAGCACCATGTCGGCCATCTTTGCCTCAACGGTTTCGGAGGGCTGCTTTCCCAACCAATAGAGTAACTTGTTGCGCACTTTTGGATCAACCGTTGCAGAGGCGGCTTTTGTAATCCCACCCAGTGCCAACGCAAATGTTAATTCCCCTTTTATCGCATCTTTGACTCCTTCGCCCTCCGTGCGAAATATTCCTTTTTCACCCGCAGCAATATTCTTTTGGTCTTGCAGATATCCTGCTACCAAACCGTCCGCGAGGCCGTCGATTGTTTGATCGACTGCGTAATGAGTGGTATGCTTTAACACATTGGCAGCGGCGTTCTTAAAGCTTCCGGTAACGTTAAACTTCGGAAGCGCTTTGAGGCCCATCCTACCGCCAATGGCCGAACTGATAGCGCCTTCCGCCATATCTAATAACCCCTCATCCCTGGCTTGCGATTTCGCGATCTGCAACGCCTCTTCGGGGGTTTTGCCATCACGGCGAAGCTGGTTGTAGGTTTGCTCTAAAGTGGAGCTGTAGGCACGCCTGAAATATTCAGGGGCATTTGCTGCTGCTGTTAGCCATGGCGCGGCTTGGGGAGCCACACGGCCAACAGTGCCACCAATTAAAGCCCCATGCAACAAGCTCTTCCATTCCGTGCCAACCATTTGACTGATTTCTCCGGCACCCTTTGGAACCTTCTGCGGTTGATCGGGGTCGTAATCCTGCAAGCGCTTCTCAAGGATGCTGATCAGTTCAGTATCGTCCTTTTGAAATTCGTCAAAATCGTTAAGCTGCTTGTTACGTTCTTTGACGCCGGTTACTAACGCATCGAAAAAACCTTCCTCTTCGATAAGCCTCGAAGTTTTCGGGTCGTATTTCAATTCTCCTTTTCCCAGCTTTTCCAGGTTGGCATTTACTTTTGCAATTGCGGCCTCATTGCCATCGGTGCGGGCAGCAGCGTCGAGGTTGTACAGCGACTTTTGAATGGCTGCGGCCTGTTCAGGCTTACGGGCAATTACCTGACTGAGCATGTGGCGGGCCTGTTGTTCGTCCTGGTGTATCTCTGATTTTTTTGTCAGGAGCTCGTCCGGTGTGACAGGCAGGTCTTGCGGTCGGGTCTCCTGTTCGGGAAGTTGCAGACGCTGCATGGCAAGTTGTGCGGTAACAGGCATGTCGCTGCGAGGACCGGCGGCAAGTTCGTCCTGACGGCGACGGGCATCGGCTTGATAACGTCCCTCACGGATCATGTAGTCGATGACATCATCATTTACGAAAAGGGCCTTATTGATGTTTGCCCTGCTGGCTTCCGTATCACCGGGTACCGGCTTGGGAATAGGCGCAGGTGGGGCAAGGTCTTTGGCAGTAGGCTTGTATCGAGCAAGCGGAGCCGCTGGCTTAAAATACGTGTTCAGCTCAGGGTAGTACTCTCCAATCTCATCGAATTTCATTTTCTGGTTCGACAAGCCATAGTGCAGACTACGGAAAGCTTTAATCTCTTCCGGTTTGACATGAAATTTTAATATTAACACGTCGTCGGCTGCACCACTTTCGATGGCATCCAATATATCTTCGCCGGGTCCTGTAGGCATAGAAATAGTAATTAATTATAGTCCACCAAAGGCATTCGTCTTAAGAGAGTCCTTCCAGCTTTTCTTTTTTTTGCGGGTCTCAAAGTCATCAGCTTCTACGGAAGTATCAGGTTTAGCTTTCGTGAACCGGCCTCCATTGTAACCCATTTTTTGAAGCAAAGGCTTGACTGCGCCCTGCGGAATGCCGTTGGCTTCTGCAATGCGGTATATAAATTGTCCAACATTGGCTTCGGGTATTTCCATCTGGGTGATGTGTTTTCGGCCTTCGGGGCCGCTTTCCTTTTCGACAATCAACGATTTCGTAGTAGGGCTGTAGTATACATGCTTGAATTTGTGATCTTCAGCGGCGCCAGCCTTCAGTTCTCCTTTTGGCATCGTGCCGGTGACATCAAACACGCGCAAATCCTTAACCGATTTGGTCGAGCCATTAGGCAGCTCCACCGTCCCGGATATGTTCGCTTTTTGCGTTTGCGACAAGTCCTCTGCGCCGTTGAATATATTGCCAATGGCCTGAACCGCGTTTACTTTGAAATCCTTCATTTCTTCCTCATCGCTTTGAACATCCAGGCGCCCCTGCTTTCGGCTGCGAGCGGTTACCCGTTCTGCGTCCTGAAACTCAGGGGTCAACTTTAAATTTAAAGCTACCTGTTGCCCGGACGGCTTGTTGTTATATCCTGCGTACTCAACGGCTTTCTGTTTTCTGTTTGGTAAATTGAATTCATTATAGGCGAATGCCTGAGCAAGTTTTTTAGCCTGCGGGCTATCAATTGAAATCTTTTCGCCGGTAGCGCGCTCGTGTTCCCTTAAGACATTTTTTACCTGACCGCGCAAATAATTTATTGCACCTGAAGGTAGAGAGTCAAATATGCCTTCATCCAAAAGACGCACGGGTGCCTTCACCGGCTTGCCAGTTGCGTCCATGAAATTATGTAACAGGGGTTGCTGTTCGTTTGTCGCTACTTGATACTTGGGCACGAAATCCATAACGCGGCCGGTCTTCTCGTCCATTTCAGGCACGAGATAGTTTTGGGCAATCAAGTGCGCTTTTGACTTATCCGCATTGCCAAACTGATCATACGTTGTAATATCCCGCAATGACTTATTCATCGGCGCACCCTTTGCGTAAACATCAAAGGCTTCAGGAGTAGTTACTTTGTCGGGGTGCTCTTCAATTGCCTTGGTTACCCAATTAACAGTCGGGTCTGCTCTGTCCAGGTCAAGCACACTTTGACCCTGCTCGTCGGTTTTATAAAACGCTTGTCGTAAGGCCTGGTCCTTCAACGCCGCCCAGTTGTATCCTTCCTGTTTGTCTGCTTTCATTCCGGCAATAGCGTCATCGATCTGTTTGTTTACCGTTTTTGCAGTTGTCGAATATTTGCTAAGCCTGTTCACCATGGGTCCGAGGGCCATCATAAGCGTCGGCGTGTCCGCGCCAGCCATAGCAAGCTGTGCGCCACTTTGCATCGCCTCCTGCAATCCCTGTAATATCATTGGATCGTAGGCCGTCCCACTCATATAATCTTTGGGGTCCAGATAATTTTGAAGAAACGTGCCTGCGGCGCCTCGCTTGCCTTGTTGTTGGACGGCAAGCTGATCCTGCCTAAGCTTACGCCGTTCGAGATTGTCGGCCATCTTGTAGAGTCCACCCCACTCGGGGTATTCGTTCGTTAACCCGCGTACATCAATTGCCATAACCTGTATAGTTTGAACCTGGAATTTGTGCTAACGGCATTCTGAAATTTCGAATCGGAAGGTCTGAGTCTTGTAGCCCGTAGGAACCAAGTGCCGTTTGTTGCTGCCTGTTATTAAACAGCCCATTGAAGCCACCTGCCATGCCTACATTTGCCATCCCTATCCCCAGATTCGAAAGGCTGTTCCATGCGCCTTGTGTATTGGCATTCATAGCGCCCTGTATCTGCGCCATGTCCTGAAACCTGCGCACTGAATCTTGATGAACTTTGTCGCCTTCATTAATGACTACCCCCTGCGCGTTGGTCAGGTTTCCGTATCGACGCTGGTAATCCTGAGCCTCCTGAATGCCCAAATTGCTGAAGGCCTGGTTGGTCTGTCCCTGTACACCGGCCGCCAGCGCCAGCGCCTGAGAAGCATCTGTAGCGTTCCGGTTTACCTGGCCAAGTGTATTGGCTTGGTTACCATATATATTTCGCTCCATTGAGGCCGCCCCCGGCATGCGAGCGTTTAACAACGTTTGAGCAAGACCGAGTTGTTCACGCGCAAGGGGATTTTCTTTGTAGACCGGGTTCATTTTCATCAGCTTTTTCAGCCGACGATTAGCGCGCCCAGCGCCAAATAAGCTACCGATGCCGCCAATAAGGCCGGTGCCGAGTCCTATCATTGAAAGTGGGTCCATAATTATTCAGTTTGACGATTTGCTTCTTTGCCCAAGTAGGTACTGCTCTGGCAGGAGGGGCGAGTAATCTGCCGCTTAAAACTTGGCTTTCTTGATTGCTTGACTCATTAAGGCCGGCAAGCGGCCCCTTCCCGAATGCCTTCGCCTGCAAAAACAAATTCTGAAGTTCTTTGTCCTTCGACCCAGTGCTATAGAAGGCATCAATCCTGTCTTTTGCCCCAGAACGAGCCATGTCGGGCCGGCTATTAAAGACGAAAACGTGATTTAGTAATTTCTCGGCAAGTGGCCTTCCATACATTGCTTGAATTCGAGCAAAGTTTGCACGCATGTCGTCATTCATTGTTCGTGAACCCGAGCCGACCAAGCCGGCCAGAGCATCGCGCAGGTCAGCCACTTGGTCGTACTTGCCCCTCGCGGCCCCAAAAAACGGTTTAACATCGGGCTCTGGGTCACCGCTAAAACCTGAGGCCAGACCAAGCCCTTCAAATAATGGTGATGGCATAATATTAAGTTTTGTGTCCTAACGATATTACATATCCGATGTTTACAAACCGTAGCTCCACCGGCGTTGCCGCAGCAGGCCACGAGAGCATGACGCGCAAGGCGGCTGTTCTCATAACCTCCCCAACAACTAATGCATTGGGAACAAGCCCCGTGGCGGAAGGAGTTAAAACGTTTCGGTATATTTGACTATATAGTATCCCTTCCTTGCTTTCCCAATCGAAGTCCTGCAAGTTGCTTACCTGTTGGTATGGGTATTGGCTTAGGAAATAGGTCAGGTTTGGCAGGCGGTTTACTTCTACGGACATGTTTCGGTACACCTTCGGCCTACTAGGCACCTGGTTGCTGATAAACATAATGCGGGCGTCCACTAACGAACCATGCAAATCTCCGTAGTATGTCGTTTGGTTGTGAAGCCATAACAGACCTCGTTTGAACGAGTAGAGCTGATTTTGGACAGTAACAAAGTTTTCTGCCGTGAAACTGTAAGACCCTTGCCAAAAGTTGGGTTCAATGTTTAGTTTATATACAATGGTTTTTGCTTGTCCATCCCAAATATCAAATGGGTATACAATATTAGTATAGTCCGGCAGCGTGCCGCTCGGCGGCGTCGATAAAACTCTGGGCACTGAAATGAGCAACTCCCAGTGATGCGGATCAACAGTACAAAATATGAACGGTCTTGACCCAAGCGCTTCAATCTGAACTTGCGACATCGAGAGGTATTGTTGGCAAAACAAACTCCAGAACCGTGTCATTTTGTAATTGGATATCGGAAACAGGCCGTTTAACGAATATTGAACTACTTTGCCGTTTAATATGTCTACCCAATAAACATTGCCCCGAAATTCCACAACACTTTCAGGGTTGAGGGTGCCAAATGACCCTTTGAGCGTATTAATCGAGCCGATTACGCCGCTGGACGCAGCAAAGAATTGCGTGGTGCCCGTGCTGTCCAAAATTTGTGTCTCGCCCAAATACACAGAGTTTGTTTCCTTGGTGCAAATGGCAAGCATTACATCCCCTTGGTCCTGAACCTTGGAGGTAAGAATTAATTTTTGCAAAGGGCCACATTCTGCGGGAACGGGCTTTTCATTAAGTGCTTCAAAAGTAGAAAGCCCATTGGTAGCAGTACCGGGAAGAAAGACGTTGCTAAAGGATATACTGGATTCTTTTACCCGCTGTCCTTGCTTCACAATAAGGTTGACCTTGCCCGCATCAGTATCCCATCGACTGAAAAACCTATCATTTGGGGACATCGTCTCCGCGAAGTAAGTTATCGTGCCGTAGTTTCTTGTTAACGCATACGCATCAGGCAACAGCGAACCGGCCAGCGTCTCATAACGGCGCGCATTTGTTGTTGGATCAACGACACGATACATGTTGCCCATCTCATAATATGGCTCTTGCTCACTTGTTTGATAAGGCGTATATACTTCGTAGAGAATTTTGAATGTACTCAAGTCCCCGATGCCTCCTTCTGGCACGTTGACTATTATGTACTTGCCACTTTGGCCAATCACGGATAGCGTGTAGTCAGTGTTGTCTTCTTTGATTAATCGCATTACGTCCCCTTCCGTAAATACGTAGCCCAACCCAGCCTGAACAAGCGATGTTGTGTTGATGCCGATGCCGACGGCCCCAGTTACAAAAGTGTCATCTGTGAAGACATAAACACCCTCGTCGTCCTTCGTCGCATACTTTGCCTCCGCATCCTCCTCAACAGCCTGAAGAAAGAAGCGTGTTCTTAAGTTTAGCGTCCGCACTATGGTGTAATAGTAAGCCCATGATGGTATTTGATTGATCGCATTTGTGTTGCTAAGCGTCCAGTTGATGGACCCAATTCCCGTGCTTAGTTCAAATTCCCGCTGTGGTATTGAGACAAGGTTATTGGAGCTTAATACAACGGAACATTTACGCATAGCAAAATCATAAAATACAATCCCGATGTTATATTGTGAAAAGGATTTAAAAACATTGTATGTATCCACGCCCAAACCAGTGATTTCGCACATATTGGCCGTTGTGGTGATAGTTACTGTGTCTCCGCCAGTGCCGCCCACGAGTGCCTTTACATAGGCTACTACGTCATCAGTTGTAGCGCCTCGAAATGTCAAGTCTGAAAAAGCGATTGTTGTAGGCGGAGGCGGCAAAGTTGGTGGCACAATGCACGGCATGCACGTTTGTTCGGTTGAGTCAAGCGAATAATACCCCGCAGGCACCACTTCCGTCAAGTAGACGTACCAGCCTGAATACGCACGCGACGTGGGAAACAAATAGCGAATTTGAAACGATATAAGGTTTTTGCTGACTGACCCACCGGCGATATCGATTTCGGTCAGATTAAAGTTTAGCGATGAGGTAGTTGGCGCGTCGTATCCTTCAGTGTTATTACCCAGGAACAGCCTATTTTTTGCAACTTCGAGTGTTCCCGAATATATCGGCACAGAATCAAACGGCTTTAACACTTCATCTTGGCTTAGGGCCTGACCTGTTATGTTATTGAAAAAGTCATAGGTTAACGAGTTAATGTTATCGTTTTGATCTTGAATCTGTGCCGCCTCGGCCGCTATATCTTTATCCCAAGTTTTGATAACAAAAGCATTGTTGCCGATGCGTACTACTAAGTTTACAATCCGAACGGTTTGGGGCACACGCTCGGCGCTGTCCATTGTTACCTCGATCATGTTGTACGTGTCGTTCACTTGATTCAGTCGCGATGCTGGGCTGTAGGTACCGACGACGGAAACTTCATTGTCGTAAAACACATATTGAAAGGCAAAAGAAAAACTTTCATTGGCAATGAAATTGTTATCAAAGCTGCCATCGGTTTGCTTTTCAATATTTGGTGCCAAGGGAGGGGGCGGCTTGACCAAGGTAATCTCCCGCCAATCTATCGGGGCTACATAAGCGGTAACATTGGTGGGATAACCAGGGTGGTTAAGCTTAATGCCAGCATCGATATTAATTTTGCGCGGTTGATTAGTTGTCCCTTCTACCCAGTACAACATATTGTTGACAATGCGCGCTGAATGTATTAGCGTATCTTTATTGAAGTTTAAGAACCCATCCACCTGGCTCGATAACAAGACGTTATAAAAAGTTTCTGTCGCAATATCATAGCATACTATTTTATCCCATGGGCCGTGAAGGTTTTTGTTGAAAAAAATAATTCGGTTATTTTCTTCGTCTTCAATGCTACCAATGGTCACAAACGTTACAGAAGGCTCAGGACTTGATACCAGTACAGTGCCGGCGATAGATTCCACTGTGCCTACCACTCCTTTGTCAGTGGAGCCAATTCGCAGATTTTGCATATTCACCCATTGGTTTGGCTGTAATGCAAAGTCGGCGTCGTCAAAATTCCCCTGTCCGTTACCAAAATATTTCTTTTCGTATTCCATACTTTACTTTATATTCGCCGTTCATGACGTAGGAAGATTAAACTATATCTAATATTTTTTGATACTTTCTACTACGCCCCTTTGACTCTTCATTGGGGCCTATTTTTTAGTTCTTTATACTTGCCCGGTAGTTCCTATACAATACTTGCCGTATATCATATACAGTAACCTCGCTCATTCTTGCACGAAACAGCCGGCGCTGATTTACATAACTGATTGCTTCAGGAGACCTATCGATATCGGCATTTGGGCTTCGCTTCCAATTTATATAGGCCTCGATTGTGCTTTGCGCATATTCATCCACCTGCGTTGCGTTATCTGTGGTTTGGCCATCTGAGATGTATTCCAACACTACCGAGCAGTTGTTGAAAGTTTCAGTTAACTGAATTTGATTTCGTTCGGGGAGTATCTTAAATCCGTTGTTTCCATATGCAGTATTGAACCCGTATAGGCGCCCGAGGTTTTCGCCCAGGTCATCGATGTTTTGAAACATCCAATACCCAGGCCAGAACGGAAACTGCAAATTCACAGTATCTGGCGCGCCATAGGGCGTTATCGACCCGGTCGAGTCATAATTATGTAAGCGGTTAATGCTATCTCGCTGTGTGATCGGCTGAACAAACTGTCCTGCTTTTATTCCTACCTTCGTCCAGTCCACATAGTCACACGGAAGATCAACGGCATAATAATCATTCACATCCAATACAACGGTATTTACTACCCGAAGGCTATCGAAATTCAATTCCCGCAGACATGACGAGGCGTGCACCATAAATTCTACATAGAAATGGAGTGGCAACCTCTTTGCGAGCAGAGTTCGGCGAATAATTTTATCTAATGTTGTATACCTCATGGCTGTTGTTGTTGCGGCAGCGGCACATTTCGCTCTTCGTTTTGGCTGCTATCAACCAGTTTATCGGCGACAGCTTCCGTTGCAAACAGCTTGTACACTTCCTGTATAATATCATACTCCATATCTGCCGGCACAGGCAGAATGTCGTGATCCGTGTATTGAGACACATCAAGCACTATCAACCGCATCGTAACTTCTATCGGCGTTGGCTGAGTAAGATCAGTCGTATAAATCACATCCATGCCATACCATTCATAACCAACCTGGCCAAGAATTTCGTTGATCATCGGCTGCGAGGAAAGCAATCCCTGTTGACCCATCTCCAAGGGAATGAACGGGCAATCCATGTTGGCGGGGTCGAATATTTGATACACACCGATGCCGCGCGGCAGTTTTAGCGGCATTGCCGGCAACGTCGACTTACTGCGCGACCCATACTGGACCACCTCGATGTTTTCATACGTTGCAACACTGGCGCCGTTCGGAATGAGTTCGCCAAACGGAACGTTCGCGTTGAGATACTCCATTTTCAACATCTTGTTGACGCACTGCTCAATGGCGAGTATGGCTTCCGGGATCAATACCTTTGTCGCCACGGGAATTTCACCGCCATTAAGTAAGCGAAGCACCTGCTCCGCCAATCTGTATTTGGTTGTTGCCATTACTCTTTCATGTTAGAATTGAAGTTTTGCGCGTCCTTTGATGCGGCCCACTGCACTGTCTCGGCTTCACTAAGATTCAATCCCAGTTCCTCAAGGGCAATGAGTATAATCGACTTAATATCTTTGTCCGACCACTCAAGTTGCGTAGAGGTCAAAGGGTCATACACTATTACCCTTCCACTTACAAGAGTATACCCAAAATGCGGAGCGGCGGGGCGGCGTAAATACATCGTGATGTGCGTATGTGCAACCTGCGGGTACAGTTGAATAATATTACCAGCAAGCAGACGGGCCACTGGCGCCGAGATTGTGGGCGGCGAAATTTGAGAGCTAAGTCGAAATGCCAGTTCATCCTCCTTAATGATAGGCACCGGCTTGGCCCTCGTCACGTTGTCGGGGTCCTGCACAAGAGTATATAATGCAAGGAGGTCCATGTACTGTGAGCCGATAGAGATCAGACCGTTGCTCCCGGTCGTTCCGCTAACTTGGGTCTTGAATGGCCCCAACGCATCAATCAGACGCTGGGACGTCGCATATTCGATATAATACCGATTAAACAAAGTCATCTGCGCGGAGTCGACAATGTCGTCGAGCTCCTCCGGCGAATACCAGCCGCCTTGAGCTTTGTTTATTAGAAACAGTAAGCGGGAATAAACTTCATCCAGTGACATCGCTTTGCGCGGTTGTGTTGATAAACACCTAATCTATGGGCAATCACTACAATGAGCGCAAAAAACAGCGCAGGTTTATTAAGTGACTTTCGCCAAGATGTGATGTGCCTTGATTACATAGAATTTATCAAGATTTATCTGATAGCACATAACGGTCTGGGGATTGATGTACACTACATCGCCGGAACACAAGTCAACCATTGCAGAGTTAGCGAAACGCACCCGCGCAAGTTGCCTGGAGTCGACTTGCTTATAGTTGTCAGGACGAATTATGAGTGCCGAAAAATCGCCCTCGTTTTCCTGAATTAAATCCAGTTGAACATAATTGTTGACCATCGTTAGCCCTTGTTCGCCGATGATGGCGAACACCTGTAAAATGTCACATCGCCACAGTTCTTCATAGCGACCTTTCTCGTCATTGTATTGAAGGACGAGGTTTTTGTAGATGGGCGAATCATTCTCTGGCTGGTCTTTATAGCCAAACACTACATCATAACGCATTAGAATATCGTCACCCGGCTTCATCGTAACGACGGCGCCATGATAATCATGCCGATCAATCACACCGCGAGGAACTGAGACTACCTTTGCGCGTAACATCGCATACTCCTCCGGGTGCCATGAAGGGTCGAAAAAAATGGTTTGCCCAGACTCAAATGTAACTGAGTCGTATAATTTTTTATCGATTGAAACGATAAGTGTGTTTACTGGCGCTTGCATACTGTACATAAAGTCTAAAAAATTTTTTGTTTAATTAAAAGAATTAATTAGACTTTATGTACACACCCGCTCAGCTATGATCTACTTCATCATTTTATATCTTATTGGTTATATAGCCTGTTACTATATATGCCGAAGCGTAGTTTTTGACAGGAATGAGGAGCCGCAATGGGTTGTGTTCGAAAAATTAATCGTCGTTGTGCTAAGCCTGCTAAGTTGGGTCGCAATTTCTATTTTGCTCACCGGAGTTATGCTCAGCTTGGCGAACATAATCAACCCTGACAAAAAAGTGAAATGGTAAAACTTAAACCGCTTGGCAGTAAAATTTTAGTCGCCCCGGAAAAAAAGCAAGAGCGCACCCAGAACGGATTGATTATCCCGGTCGTTGTCAATCGCGACCTTGAGGAGGGTACTATTATCATGGTTTCGCCTGAAGTACTTCACTTGAAGGCAGGCGAAAAAATCCTGTATCCTGCTACCGTTGGGGTACAGGTGCTGATTGATGGCGAGACTTATAAGTTTTTGAACGGCCCAATAAAAGATCATCCCGGAGATGTTATCGCTGTTTATGATGACATCCCAATCAAAGCAAACTTCTGATGATCATACATGAATGTCAAAACCCGGTGCCCTGTATAACGCCCATAGGCGAGGGCTACATCTGGTACATAACCAGCAATGGCATTTTTGAAAACGACGAGTTTACCGTTGTTTTAGCAGCAAACGGACAAGTACGACATTTCACTTCCGACCAAGTAAAGGTCTGGTACAACCAGACATATGGTATCAAGCAAGAATCTCCATTTTGACATGAAGCCAAAAATACTTTTCAAATTCCCATCGCGTTCCCGGCCGGCTCGGTTTTTTGAAACGCTGGACAACATACATGCTATGGTGGCCGACAAAGACCATCATAAGGTTGTTTGTACGCTTGATATTGATGATACCACAATGTATAATGCGGAGGTCATAAAGCAGCTTTCCGGGTATGAGAACACCGTAGCGATGTTTGGAAAGTCAAAATCAAAGATTGACGCTTTCAATCGCGACATGGAAGATATCCAGGACTGGGATATCGTTGTAGCCATCAGTGACGACATGCGATTCATTATTCATGGATTTGATGAAATAATTCGAGAGGGCTTCCGGTGTGTAGCGCCGGATTTTGACGCCCTTCTACACTACCCCGATCAGGACGCCAAACATATCATTCCTGTCTTATATATAGCTGGAAGAAAATACTTCGAGCGCGATCTGTTCATATATAATCCTATTTACTGGAGCCTCTTTTGTGATAACGAAAGTAAAAGAGTCGCAGAAATTAGAGGCAAATATTATTATATGGGCATTCAACTTGTCAACCACCTCAACCCGGCTTATGGTCATTTGCCCCGCGATGAGCAGTTTAACAATCAACAGGACCAATGGGGGCATGACGAAAGAATGTATAATCGGCGCGAAGCCACAAATTTTGGATACGCCAATGCTACTTTCAATTTTAATTCCAACGGTTAAAGAACGGGCCGATTCGTTCCATGAACTGCTCACGTTTCTGCAACAGCAGATTCTTGACCATCATATGCAGGACGTGGTTGAGATAAAATTCTTAAGCGACAACAAAGAGATGACAATCGGCGAAAAGCGCAACAAGCTTTACCGTATGGCCACCGGCGACTACAGTTGGCAAATTGATGATGATGACTGGGTGCATTATGAAGCAATTCTCCAGATTGTCGATGCACTGCGAGACAACCCCGACTGTGTTGGCTTTAAGGAGCTTTGCATTTTTGACGGACGCCGGGTGGAGTCCTCAAACTTCTCGATTAGATATCCGGGTTGGCTTGATAATTACGATGGCTTTAATCATGTGCGCACTCCCTTTTTTAAGACGCCTATCAAAACAAGGTTGTGCCTCCAGTGCCCAATACCTCATATTCGATTCGGCGAAGACCATGAGTTCAGCAAAATGATTCACCCGTTGCTTGAAAAAGAAGCATACATCGACGAATTCATTTACCAGTATAGACACAATTCATCTCCTCATAACCAACGTTACGGCATAAAATAATACTATGAATGAAAAAACACTCGGCCAGGAAAGAGTTCGAATAGACTTCAATGTCACTGGCTCCGATGCAATTACCGATATCAAACGTCGCTCAGCCGAGCTCATAGATCTTTGCGAGCCTCTCAAATCCAAGGATGCGCGATTGGCGGCACTGGCTCAAACCTGTTTCGAAGAGGGCGCCATGTGGGCGGTAAAAGCCGCAACAGCATAACATGGAACTAACAAATGCCAAAATATGTGTTATATCCTGCGGCATCGGAGGCTGGTATGGCGTCGGCGTTAAACGCCTCTACCGCAGTTTAATTGAGGTAGGTTTCCCTGGTGACATCCTTACTTGGGACGACTGCCTTCCCCCGAATTGCCCAGCCCATAACGACGTGCCATACTACTTTAAGATCGCCGCTTTTGAATGGGCATTGTTTCGTCAGTATACGCATGTATTATGGTGCGACGCTTCATTTTGGGCGGTTAAGGACCCTATGCCCATATTCGACATCATGAACGATCAAGGGTATTACATGTTTTCTTCCGGTTATAATCTCGCACAGACAGTGAACGATAAAACGGTTGAACACTTACAGCTTGACCGTAATAACCTTGAGCTGTATACTGAATGGGCAACGGGTTGTATTGGCATCAACTTCGAAAACCCAATGGGCCGGCAGCTATATTCGACCTGGAAGGAGTACATGGATGCTGGCCTGTCCATAGGTTCACGTCTCCACGACAACCAAAGCGCTGACCCTCGCTTTTTGTTCCATCGACAAGATCAAAGTTGTTGGTCACTTTCCTGCATGCAGCACGGCGCCAGAAATGAAAAGGGCCTCGATCATGTGGCATACTATGGCACCTCACACAATGCCGAACAGGTAATTTTTTTTATTCGGGGGATTTAACTTAACTCGCAATGAAAGCAGTAATCAGTAGCACATACGACGACCTTTACTTTTTTTTTCTGCCTATTGTGACTTGGTCGTGGAATAAACTTGGTGTTGACGTTATCGTATTTCTTCCCTTTGACGGTGCCAGAAACAATGTGAGCAAAGCGTTTTTAGTTGGCAACACCATGGCTTCTCAAAACCTGTCCTTTGAACTCCATACCTTTTCATCGCCAGACCATAAGGCCGCAACTTACTCACAGTGCGCGCGTCTATACGCTGCGGCATTGGGCCATCTTCCAGCCGATGAAGTATTGATTACCGGTGACGTCGACATGGCCGTGTTCAATAAGGATTATTTCAACCAGGCAAATAATGGGCTTATAAATGTTTTCGGGGCCGATCTTGTGCCATCGGGCCAGTACCCTATATGCTATGTCGCAATGCCAGTTGATACATGGCGCGAGGTGATGTGGTTATGGCCGGGTGAAAGCCCGCAAACTTATTTGGATAACCTACTGGGCGAGCTTGAGTGTGAGCACTTCAAGGGCAATTACTGGGCGAAAGATCAAGAAACTATTTACAACGCGCTCACTGCGCAGGCTTGGCCGGTGATAAAACACTTCCGGGCCAAAGCGCCACACGCCTTTGCAACATATCGTGCAGACCGTGATGGTTGGCCCGATGCACCAATGCCGGGCATTATAGATGCACATTTACCACGACCCGGTTATACGGATGAAAATTTTCGGAAAATTCTCAAGCTGTTCAAAGATGTATATCCTGAGGAGGACTTTTCGTGGATGGTCGAGTACCAACAAAAATATCTCAAATTAACACAATGATTATGGAAGACAAAATTGAGCACATGGCTCCCGCCAGGGAAGAGGCATTACATGATTTCGTTGCTGAATGGCGAACGCTTCAATACGGCATGCGTGATGATTCTGGCACCCTTCAGCATATCGTGGAGCAGCGACTGATTTGCGAATGCAAATGCGGGCCTGAAATAATCGAATGGCGAGAGAGGCACTTTCTCGTTCGACACAATAACCTAACACCCGAGCCTGAAACGTTAATAGGCTATATTCAGACAAATGACAACGAGTGAATGGCAAATTTCAGACCCCGATAATGGACTCATTATGCCGTGGTATACGCACCCTGCATTGGATGAAATAAGAAAGTGGGACCTATCAAATAAGAAGGTGCTTGAATACGGCGCCGGCCTAAGCACTATTTGGTGGGGACATAAAGCAAAGCATGTAACCTCTGTTGAATCCAACCGCGAATGGTATGATAAGATAGCCGCGTTAAAACCGAGCAACGTAAGTATGCATTTTAAGCCGGTCAACGAGGGCGATCAGGAAAACAAGAATATATATGTAGAAGCATACGACCCGTTAATTCGATATGACATTGTGGTTGTTGATGGCATTCTCCGTTATGAGTGTATCATGGAAGCACTGAAGATGGAAAGGCCCGTTACGCTGATTGTGGACAATTGGCAACAGGACTATGTTTTTATATGCCCCGCTGCCGAAGTAGCACTCGAAGGGTTCGAACATACCTTATATGTGCAAGCAGAGCACACCAATCACGAAGGACGACCATGGACAACGGCGATATTCTTTTTAAAATGAAAACAATGACCCTGGCAATACCGGACAACTGGCTCCCTACCAATGACTGGGACAGTCATCGGCCGCTATTATACATAGCTCTATCAAACACAGCCGGGAGCGTAATCGAGTTTGGCTGCGGGTATGGCTCAACGCCGCTCATACAACGCTATTGCGAAGCTAATAGCCGCCTGTTCATAAGCTATGAAACCAACGGAGAATGGGCTAAGGAGTTTGACACGGTGTGCATCCTGCGGGATTATCTGGAATACGAGCCTAAGACATTAGTAGAGCATCAACCGGGTGTTGTATTTATCGACAGCGCTCCGGGTGAAGGTCGGAAGCAGTTAATCGATGCATGGAAAAACTGGGCGGAGGTGTTAGTAGTACATGACACCGAGCCAGGTGCGGAGTATGTGTACGCAATGAGCGAAGTGCTCTGCTCATTCAAGTTCCGTTGTGACCTAAAGCCCGAGGGTATGCCACAAACTACTGTGGTCAGCAATTTCGTAGATGTTTCCGCATGGAAGGGAGATTATAATCAAAAATACAAAGTAGTATGATTGCCCATGTAATTTTGGATCACTTTAGCAGTGCGCCCAACACAACGCTCGACATGGAGCTCGCCGAGCAGGGCATTGATGCCGAAATATGGATTGCGGAACATGACCCCAATGACGTAGTTGGGAGCATTGGGAGGTCGCACAAAAAGATTATTCAACATGCAAAAGAGGCGGGGCTGAAACAAGTGTGCATACTGGAAGAGGATGTAATGTTCCTTGGCCCAAAGGCGTGGGAACATTTTCTATATAATATACCGAAAGACTTCGATCTCTACCTTGGGGGCTGTTACGGCCTTCGACAACTCACATATCAGAGAATAGCAAGCCACGAAGGACCTGTCGAAATACACAACTTTGCCGGGCTTCATTGTTATATTATCAACGAAAGTTACTACGACAAATTCTTGTCGCTGCCGGAAAACAAGCACATCGATGATCAACCAGGTATGGGCCGATTTTATGTATGCTCACCCTTTGTTGCGCTTCAACATCCCGGTTTCAGCAGCAATCACAAGACCAAAGTAAATTATAACATTAACATTCCAAAAGAATGCTTATACCATGGCCAGGGATAAACGCAAACCACTCATTGAAATCGACCAAAATGGAAAGTTTCTAAAATTTTGGGAGTCGGGTAGAGATGCCGGCGCTCATTATGGCTTTACGCCGGTATACATATCACAGTATTTAAAGGGTCGTGTCAAGTCGGCAAAGAAGCACTACTTCCGCATCGCCACAGAGTCAGAAATTAATATGTATAGGTCTGTTCAGCAAAGAATTAAGGACAAGAAAATCGAGATCGACCCTCCGCAGATTGCGGAGGGTGAAACATTCCCGACAATCCCACCTGAAATTATTCCGGAGAAGGTTAACCGCGATTCTGACGGTGATGATCATCTGTCACCTTTTGATCTAATGATAAAAAAATGTAAAGAAAAATTCAAATAATTTCAGATTATTCATACTTTGGCAGTATAGAATAACCACTAAACAGGTACTGCGTATGATAACACGATCAACTAATGCTTGCATTAAAGCGCCCAAACATCAGAGTAAGGTTCCCCGATGCCCCACCTCACCTAACGACACCCAACACTCGATCCCCATCGGTAGCGGCACTTGCCCATCAGCCGCAAGCTTATTCCAAAGCTCTCTCAACCTGGATTTTTGTTAGCACCCAATGCTAACAGACGTTTAATACACCAAAATATCCTGTTATGAAAAAAACTTTGCCCCCGATGAAGCAGCGAGGCGAAATCCATCTTTGTGCAGATGAGATCAAAACAACCATAAAGTACAAGGGCAAGATTCAAACAATCGCCGAGCTGCTATATCGCCTGTTTAGGACGATGCCGCACGGTGCTGATATTGGCAGGATGGCAATGGCTCGAATAGAAGAGGAAGATAAAGACCGAAACGAATCACTGGAAGAATCAGAAACATAATCATCATTGTATTAATATGCAATTTATCCGTCTGGTAGCTCTTGTCGCTTTCGCTAAGCATGAAACCCTTGTAGTTACTCACCAAAAACAGACACATGAGCACTCCCCGCGAGGAACGTAACGCCCGCGAACGCGAGCGGTATCACAAAAATCCAGAATACGCAAAGGCGCTTCGTTGCGTTGTGCGGCTGGAAAAAAAACTTGCTGAGCAGTTGCTGACTGCTGAAGAGCTGGCCGAACTCGACAACGCCAAGCAGTATGTTGCCAAGGTCCGAAAAGCCAAGGATGCAGCGAAACCGCCAAAACCGAAGAAAAAGGCCAAAAAGGCCAAAAAGGCAAAAGGCGATCCTCCGCAGACTGCTGAGGAAATCGTAGAGCGACGTCACGCCTGGTATTTGAACAACAAGAAAAAATATGCACCCGGCGGCCAGTACGCCGAGAACAAAAAAAAATCGCTTGAAGCCCAGCAAAAAAAGAGGGAGGAAGAATTCCTTAAATGGTTCAACGAAAATTATGAAGAAAAGGAAAACAATGAAGAGTAGAACATTCGTGATGGGGGATATTCACGGTGCATACATACTACTTTTGCAATGCCTGGAGCGCGCTGGCTTCGACAAAGAGAACGACACGCTTATTCAGATAGGTGATATCGCAGACGGCTGGCCATACGTGTATGAATGCGTGGAGGAGCTGTTGACCATAAAACACCGGGTCGACATTCTCGGCAACCATGATGAATGGTTGCGACGTTTCCTACAGACTGGCATACACCCAGACTATTGGATGCAGGGAGGCCAAGGCACTGTAATTTCCTACCTGCGTGCCGCTGGCCTACTGGAAGAACACGGCGCAACTCGCTTTCTGAAACCTCATGATATTCCCGCCTCGCATGTGAATTTTTTTCTTAATCAGCGCCTGTATTACAAGGACGAAACGAACCGGCTATTCGTGCACGGGGGCTTTGATCGACATGAAACCTTAGATGCCCAGGCACAGTATAATCCCTCAGTTTTCTATTGGGATAGAGAATTGTGGCGGCAAGCCCTTTCAGCTCACGACATCTTTGGTCTTAAATTTAAAGAAGACTTCGCGGAGATTTTTATCGGTCATACAGAAACACAATTCTGGACAAAGCTTGGACGAATGACACGAGCCTCTGTTTTTCAACGCGGGAGCGACCCTACTTGCGCACCGATGCATGCTGATATAATTTACAATGTTGACACCGGCGCCGGTAGCACCGGATGCCTCACAATTATGAACATCGAAACAAAAGAGTTTTGGCAGTCCGACCCGGTAAACACTATTTATGGATCATTTAATTACAGATAATGAAAGACTTTCCGATTTTACCGCACACTGACGACAAAACATTTTACACGTATTCAGTCTATTACGGGCCACCCACTTACACCAAATATGTCTTACGTCGCCACTGGTCTTCAGTGGACACTCCCGACCAGGTGCTCGACCCACACTTCGAAATAGTAGTCAACAATTTTGAGGGATTGCTTAAACAGATGACGCGACAAGGGTTTGTGCCTTTTACGCCAAGCGAAGAAGATAGGGTTAATTACATCGTTAAAACCTTTGTATAAAAAAAGCCCCGCGTCGACTCGGGGCTGCACTAATCAAATACCATTAACCATTAAACCTTATCCTATGACCGAAAATAATATTTATTTTCTATAAACAAAACTTTATGGCCACTTATTTTTTTGTTTCTGCTTTTATGGTGGGATGGGCGACGTATATCGCATGGACGTGCAATAAAAGGTTGATACAGCTTTCAAAAAACATAGCCGTTAGCGACGGCCTGCTCATCATTTTACATTATCACCACTGCCTTCGCATAATCATTGAGTTAGGAACAAAGGACGTTTTATCAGACATTGAACAAAAGCTCCTCGATAAAGCCAAGGACATAGCTGCGTCCTACGAGTCCAAATACCAAATCAATACTCATCTGAACAAACCCCAGTAACTGCGGACTCATTTAGTGATTAACACCGCTACTAATCGACTTTTCCACATAAGTTTTTTCTTCTTGCCTTTCAACCACATAGCGCTTAATTAAACATTTTCGCGCAAAAAACCTGAGCTGTTTTTTGGTGGTTTCATTCAATTATCCATTATACTTTCTGTACATCGAATCCGAAGGATTATTACGGGTAGTCGTTCGGGTTATAGTACGACCGAAAAAGTGTATCATAACCCACCTGCACACACCCGTATGTGCGGGTTTTTTTATGCCCGTACATGATGTTGGCTACCTGGTAGGTAACCGGGCTACAGACCGGTGCTGGTTGTTTAACCCGACAGGGTGCTTGACAGTGTTACCAGGGGAATGACGAGCTGATAACTGGAGACAGCCAAAGGGCTCGTTTCGGTCTCAAAAAGACCGATGGTTATGTACTTCGACGCCGACCGACGGAATAAGAAGCGACCAATTCCAGAGGGATGTAAATATCCCTTATGGAATTGGTCTGCCCATCTCAGCCTCTCTCTGGAATGTATATGGGGTTACACAATAGGATGATCGGCACTCAACGAGCAGAATACAATAGAGTAACTAATGGAAACAACACCGACAACGAAAATACCTGGATGCGTATCGTTTTTCCCTGGTACATTGCCGTTAGCTCTTTATTGTTCATCCTTAAATCAATCTGCGTATGAAAGTACTTGTCGCCTGCGAATACAGCGGGCGAGTTCGCGAAGCCTTCCGCAAACTTGGGCACAATGCATTATCCTGTGACTTTGAACCAACGGAAATTCCGGGCCCCCACTATCAAGGTGACGTGCGGGATATTCTCTATGACGGCTGGGACCTCATGATAGCCCACCCGCCTTGCACCTTCCTCACCAACGCACAAGCCTGGACGTTTTACCACCCGCTTGACAAACATTTGGAGCGCCATTTACGCCGTCCGCATCCGAAGTATCCCGACCGCCGCCAGCAGCAAAAGGACGCCATAAGCTTCTTTAATCTTCTTTACACGGCACCCATCCCGAAGATATGCCTTGAAAATCCGGTTATGCTTGGCTACTGCGTGGAAGAAATCGGCCCTTACGCACAAACAGTACAGCCGAATTGGTTTGGCGAAGATGCAAGCAAGAGAACATGCCTGTGGTTAAAGAATCTTCCCGCGCTGGTAAAGACCAACCATATCATCAAGAAGCGGTACGCCAACCAAACACCGTCCGGTCAAAACAACCTCGGTCCTTCGCCTACCAGGTGGAAGGAAAGATCGAGAACATACCAGGGATTGGCTGATGCCATGGCGGCACAGTGGGGCGGCGAGAGTCGTTTGCTGTTTTAAAATATACCCCAGCCAAGGCGGCTGGGGCTTTCCCGGGCTTGAAAAACCAACATCCGTGCTGGTTGGAAATGGGGCGTAACCGAAAGATAAGAGCTTTTTGTTATACCTACAACATTTGTTTCGTGTGGACTTACCGTTATATAAAAAAGTTTATTTTTGTTCGCGAACTTTATTACCTTAGCTCCACTGCCATCATGAAATATATACTTACTCTGTTCGTTCCTGAAGAGCTCGCATCGTCTATGAAAGAGCTTGGCTTTGATAAGCCCTGTTTAGCTTATTATGAAGATGGCAGACTTCATCCCAGCGTTAGCAACGTATGCACAATCCTAACCGCATCTGATGGCTCGAAAGAAATCCAGGATGAGTATAAAGGTTACGATTCGAACGATATCGCTTTTGACGGTTTTGACCCGATCCCTGCAAGTTGGCCGGTGACCCCAGCACCTATCTGGACGCAAGTCTTTGACTGGCTTAGCGAACATAATTTGCGCATTCATGACGTATATGTCGCACCGAAGCATTCCTATATGTCCTTAATATATGACATGCAAAGTGGTAATCAATTGTGGCCGGGCTTCGATCCGACCAGCAGGCATATCGATTTATACAAAACTATCAGAGAGGGCTGGGTTGTAGCATTAGAACGCGCACTGGAAATCATAAAAACCAAATCAGATGCCGAAAGCAAAGAAGTCAGTTAGGAAAGCCGCGACAAAAATACCGGTCAATAAACCAGTGAAGAAAAGCTCGTTGTACGACGCAAGGGAGGCGACGAAGCACGCATTTTCCCTTTATGATTGGGCTGGCCGCGTCGCTGAACACCCGTCATTCCAGGACCCGAAAGAGCAAGGCTTTCTTGAAGCAATCTCACGGCTTAGCTTTGCTTTATATACGAGTAAGTTGGACGCAGCGAGGCTGGAACGGGAAAGCCGATCCAAACGAAAACTTCCTACAAAACAGCGGACAAAGCGTGTCCTGCGCACGAAAAAAAACATTTAATGACTCATGGATATCTGGTACTAACAGACCAAGCACTATGAACAAAGCAAAATCCTTTACTTTCAAACTTCAATTTTGGTAGCCCGCAAGGTAGCCGGCAACCGCCATGAATAGGGACGCGCCCCGCAAAGGACAATAGGAAACTTAAAAAGGTAAGCGTTGCGCGCGTTTCGATTTTCCCCATGGCCAGACACCTAACTGATGCAAGCCGCGAATGAAAGGCGATTCGTGACCTCAGTTTCCACAGTCGTGATCTAGCACGATCCTCACATGCAAAACACAAGGCGGGATGTGGCCTTTGGTTACTAGGCATCACACGTCTATTGGGCCCGCCTTTGTGTTTTGTATCATAAACTTATCTTATGGAACAATTGCAACTGCTTGGCCTGGCTACGGGCATTTTGGAAAAAGCAAAAGAAAAAGGTTTTGAGCATCAGTATACTATTACGCCCGTGATGTTTGAGCCATCATGGATGAACCCAGAAGAGGCTTTTTTTAATACCGTCGCGGCTATAGTGAGTATGTGGCTAAGATCAGAGGGAATTTTTGTGTGCGTAGCCCCGGCTCCCCGTCAGCGTGGCCAGTACAGTTATTTTGTTAATACTGGCCCGGGGCCTCAGCCTTTTCTTGGCGATTTTGGCGGCTCGGCTTCATGGGAAGAGGCATGGGCCAAGGGAATCAACGAGGCATTAAACCAAATTTAATCTGCGTATGGATATACAGGACGAAAGAAACACACGTTTAATGGCTGTATTGCTTCAGCAAATTCGGCTTAAAAATTTAACGTTCATTTGCCTATTTGCCAAAGCAGCGGATGATGCCATTGAGGTCTATTTCGACGGGGAGCCTTCCGTCGAAGATATACAGAAAATCGTGAGCTACTTAAGCGCTTTCGTCCAGGAGCAGAATAACTAACACCAAATACCTACACAATGAAACTGTTAACCCTATTCTCTTTTATGGTTGTGCTCTTAAGTTGCACAGCCTCACGTGATACCGCATCCTACTTCGGCGGTCACACTTATAATTATTCCTACAAGTTAATTTCCCCTTCTCAAAGTGAAAAGCTGATATACGAGGACAGCGCCTTGCGCTTCAAGTTCCATATAAACAGCACCGGTATTATTACCATCATCACTAACAAGCTACTGACCCCTGCCACCATTAACTGGGAGGGTGCACTAATTACTCAATACCGCCAAAAATTGAAGGTGGTGCATAAAGATATTTCATACGAGAAACGCAACGAGCCCAAGCCTCCCACCGTCATCGCTGCCGCAGGCCATATTGAGGACATGATCGTACCGGTTGATAACATTGGCATCAACGAAGGCGGTTATTTTGGCGCTGCCGCCTGGACCGCCAAAGCACTCTATCCAATAGAGGATCATAACAAAAGCTCGATTGCGCAAAGAATATTATCCAACGTCGGTCAGGAGCTTGTGCTTACACTACCCATAAAGTCAACAGGAAAAGAGTTTCCCTACGAATTTCGCTTTAAAATTGTCGCTATAGATTGTATCGACTGCGCACAATCCACAACTGATCCCGCAGCTTCATCAACCACAGAAAAATTCGCTTACTAATGTTGCAAACAGCTATTAAAAATAGACTAACGGAAAGTGAAACCGTTCAAATATTCGGGATGTACCCACTAGTGCGTTGCAGAATATACGACTCAATCGAAAATCCCGACGAGCCGGTACCCGATAAAATTGAAGGCGTCTACTTCGATACGCCGCCAGCGGTGTGGTGTGAGAAAACTACCTTTGCCCCATCAAAAGTAAAGATCGTATTAAAGTCGCTGCACCACCTATTTCCGACAGACATTATTAACGCCTGCCGCACCTACGACAACACCGGCCTGGTCGCGGCTACAGGGAAAAACATTACCGTAGTACCGGAAAAGGAAAGGCCTATCAGTAAAGTATACACGGAAACGAACTATTCATACGTATTTGATCACGAAACGGGCCGTATCAGTCTTTTCAACAAGGGAATGGAGGTGTCATACAATGCAAACCCATCCCTGCTCATCCAGTGGTACAGGCGTAACAGTGTAGCGATACCGGTATATTTCGAGGAAGGCCATTGGGGGAATGGGAAAACGCCGTTTGAGCTTGGGGTGGCAGAACCTTGCCTCGACCTGTTACAATTCGAACTCGACCGGGTATACCATAAAGACAAAGAGAAAATCAATCTATGGTTTTTTGATGCGAAACTACTTGACAAGGACCTTCGCAAGCTACATGTAGTCGACGAATTGATTGCTGAGCTTAAACGAAGTTGAAATAAACATTATGTGGAGTAATTATAAAAAAAGTCGCGAAGCATTGCTGTCGCTTCAGATGGGCTACCAGGGATCGTAAGTAGTCCATCGCGTGGTGTTGACCGCCGGCGGTCAGTATGGCATCGGAGACCGCCGGTTTTTCTCTCGTCTCCTCCGAATCTACGATAGAGAGCTCCCGCCTAAGGGGCGGGGCTCTTGCCTAAAAAAACATTACTATGACCGATATTCCTACTGTTGCTGATAAAACCGCCCTAACAGCCATTGATATTGCAGAGATGCTATTTATGGCACTGACTGCACCAAGTGAAGCCATGGACGCAAACCCTGAACAGGTGCTTTATAAGGCAGAAAACATCCATGAGCTTCTGCGAAGGCTTGGATGCCCACCCCCGGATTTTGCAGGCTATACCAAAAAAGTTGAATTGGAATTATTGACCGGGCCATGGGATACTGTTCTTGAGTATTTTGAACCAACTGAAATGCCATTAGCTGTTCAGTCTTTGGATAGACTCGGTTTCTCTAAAGAAGCCGTGAAGCGTTTCATCAGCGATGATGTGCCCGTTGACGAGGCGATAGCCACCCAACTTGCTGCGGCTACCAAAGTGCCAATCCGATTTTGGCTCAACCGCGAAGCACTCTATCGGGCGAAGCTAATCGAGTTTACAGGAAAGCCACGGCGCCAGAAAGATGGCGGAATATAACAACCTATATGCTGTTGCAGTTAAGCGACGGCTGCGATATCGCTCTTGACAAAAAACGATTTCATATATGCGTGAAAAAGATTTTTACGAACAATTGGCTGACTACGTCCACACACCGGAGGTCGTAGAGGCGAGCGAAAAGCGGTCCGCTGTTGCCCAATTAATAGTCAAGCATCTCAAAAACACGATAACCTCTGAAGAGAGCAAACTGCTTGCCGCCTGGGTGAACGAGAGCGAACCCAACCGCCTGAAGTTTGAAGACCTGCTGCGCCCCGACTACCTCATGAATGCCCTTAGCAAATTTCAGAACAACGACAAAAAGGCAACTAAGGAAAAAATCGATAAAATGCTATTTGGAAGTTAATTTTTTACGCGATGGATATCAAAAGTTTTTTTCGTTTTTATTGCGAGGAAAATAGACCCTTTGATGCGCTTGAAAAGCGAATGAGGTTACACAAGACGAAATATAATATTAGGTACAAATATGGGGGGGTAAGTGGAAAATGGGTAACCATAATGGTGAGGCAGTTTGAATTAACAGAAGAGCAACGCGCCATGCGCGACTATATGACAAAGCAGGAGCTGACAAGGTTTTGCGAGAACGCTTTCTCCGGGGAGTTGCCGCCCTGGAAACTTTCTATTAAAGCTTTTCCATACAAGCAAAATAAGGACAAAGCCCCTGACAAACCTTTATTCTAATATGCATACATATGGGCACTATTAATCGATCCCTCATAGAAGAGGCGCTATCTGAAGCAGAGAAATGGATGGAGCTGCATAAAGCGCACCCTAACCATCAGCCGTACATTCAGGCCAAAACCTGCGCCGATTGTTATACATGGGTCCTTAGTCTTATTAAGGATGAGGACTCACCTGATTGGGAAAAGGTAGCAGCTTCGAAAGTTAGAGAGGCTTTTCTAGCAGAAGGAGGTATCGATTTTACTAATACATTTAATCTCGTCACCGACCTATGGCTATTCCTGACTAATCATAAGATGCCGGAAAAGGCCACAATAAAACGCGAGGCGTTTTTTCTTGAGGTCAGTGCAATGATCAATGCAGTACGCAGTGTCGCAATTCGTGACGGGGCACAACAGAGATAGTGACAAGCGCGCGGCTCCCTACTGGCGCCTTCTGGGCCAAATGAAAGCAACTAAAAAAGCAGTAAGGCATAATGCAACGAATAACTTTTGTGCGCCTGAAAGAAGAGCTAACATCATAGTGGTTGATTTTTCCTGTGAATAATGCTTATGCGTATTTTTCAAAAAGAAACACAATCTCAGCCCCGGTTTCTTTTATTAACCCAAATCTTAAAGCATGACGGTAATGCGCATCGCCCTTAAGGAATTCAAACTTGAATTCCAGCAACGCACGAAACTCTTCGATGTTCATTTTGTCGTGCCGCCCACGCGAGCCCGCAACTCGGACGCCATTGCAGGAAGCGCAGGCTGGCAGTTTGTTTTCGTACCTGTCATTTCCTTCAATCATTTCACCGGTGAAATGTATGATCGTTTTGCTCGATCTTATTTCCCAAATGCACCAGCGGTCAGAAAGGTCGTCGCCGCAAAAAGCACAAAGGCCATCGAATTTTTGAAACAGCATTTCCTTGGTAAGTTGATAAAGGTCCTGTTTGGTTGGCATGCAGGTTGATTTTGCCGCCAAAATACGAAGAGAAATTATAATAATCTTAATCCATAACCGTAAAGAATAGCCACATTCATATGGACAACGTAAAGTTGCAAGCCGAACTGATACACTTCAATCGGTTGCTAAACGAATCAAGATTTAAGGAGGCAAAAAAATTATGCCTGCGCATTCTGCGTGAAGTTCTTATTGGTTTTGATAAACGCCCGTTTCAGGAAACAATTCTCATTCTGACCGAGCTGCGGTTTTCACCATGCCTTATGGCCATAAAAAACATGGAAGGCACACCCATCTTTCGAATGCAGTCCCCGACAAGCCACCTGCGCGAGAACGAGCAAACCGCTTTTACATTCAATGTTGCCAATTCCGGCTGGGGATCTTCTGTAGAGCAGGCATTTGTGCACTTTCTTGAAGGGGTGCTCAGGCAGCTTGAAAAAGACCTCGATGAAGTCTGGCCAGCGGATACCGGAACAAGCCCATAGAGCGTCCACCGCAGTTGTGGACTTTGTGTGGCCCGCGCATCATATTATCCAAATACCGAAAACATGCGCGAACAGCTCTATACGTTTACCAGCTATCCCATCACTCTGCCATTTATTGGGCCGATCTCGCGGAAAAAGTTCTATGTGATAGGCAAAGACAATGCAGGCAACCAATACATACTTGGTGCCTTTCGGCTTGAGAGAAACGCCGAGCTGCATAAACAAACTGTACAGCAGGACATAAACGAAGGCTATGACATTAAACTTTGGGCAGATGCATTCGGGATTTTCTGCAAGCATTGTTCCATGTGAAATACCTAAATACCAACCACAAACAATCCAATGAACGCTTTCCTGAATGAATACAAAAAGAGCCTTGAAGCAAACGGCTTCTGGTTTTCCCTAAAAAAGGCAAGAGCATTAATAGCCTTGCAGTCTGCTTTTCCATCTGAACACAACGCTGGCTTTGAGCCTGTGGATATCATCGCCAACCGTCATGAAGTTCTGATTAAGTGGCAACCGCGTTCACAGGAGGCGTCCATAGTCATGGAGGACAGTGAAAAAAGCCTATCAAAACAGGAAAAGTTGCAAATAGTTGCGAACCGCATTCGCGTTGCCATGCGAACCCGGGGAATGAGAGGTTACGATTTGGCAACACTCATGAACGTAAAGCAGTCCGCAGTCTCAAGATGGTTGAGCGGGGAAAACAATTTTACTATCGACACGCTAATCGACATTGAAGAGAAGCTCGGCATAGAGTTGATAAATTATTCCGAACTCTAATATTGTTATCACGCAAAAATCGCCACGCTATGACCTCTAAAGAATTCGAAGCTTACCTACACTCGATTGGTGGACTGATTAACGGCTGGAGAAATGACGATACGCCAATCATGGAACGCAACTTTTTCAGCTTCTCAGATGGCTGGCTCCAGCTCACGCGGGATTTGATAGAAGACCTCATTGCCCTGGGCTGGGATAAGCACATTATGCAGGCAAAAGAAAAATTTGGTACGGGCCGCTTTTACGTTGGCAACTCAACCAAAGAAATGGATGAGCGAATCTACCAATGGATGAAACAAACAGCGCAGACATGCGAAAAATGCGGCGCAACCGAAAATGTGAAGCGACGACTCGGCGGGGCCTGGATACTAACCTTATGCGATACCTGCGCAACCAATACATAATCTGTGAAAAATGCTTAAAAGCTTACACCGTTCAAAACCGACGAAGGAAGATGGAATTACTGGATAGGCGAAAAAATGTAGCGAGTCAAAAAAACAAAACAAACATGAAGACCTTTAAAGGCGAAGTTACCAGCATTAGCGGCAACCAGGTACTTGTCGTCACCACAAACACACAAGGGCGTCAAGGCGCGGGCATCGCCAAATGGGCGCACGATAACCTTGGCCTTCCACATGGCTGTAGCAAAGGCCGATACGGACGCTGCTACTGCATCATTACCAAAGACCTGACAAAGAAAACACATCCTTCCATCCCGAATATATACATTGTCCGGCAGATCATATCACTTTACGAACATGCGTACTGGGAATACCGGTTGTATGGTACCGAATTTATCGTGCCTTTTGTCGCTGGTTCAACACCGTTGAGCGGGTACAGTGTCGAAGACTTTGCCTGGATGTTTAGTTCAATACCCATTCCCGAAAACATAATCTTTGAAGAGGGGTTTGCGGAAATTCTCAAAAAGAAGCTCGCTCTACAACAACGAACCGCAGAGAATAACCGGGAAGCAGATATCTGAAACCACTTCAAACAACGAAAACTTCACTTATGCCTGACCTCATACGTATCGAACTACGCCCCAATACTGGCCCGCATTGCATCAATACCGGCGCCAAAGAAATCTATCACCTGCTCGTGACCGGCAGCGATGGCAAGGAATACACCATACGAACCTACTATTGCCTGTCGGATGCATACAAGACTGCCAGTGAATACGAAAAGCAGTTTGCAGACGGCGAGCTGACCATCGAAAACATGATCGAATTTTACAAAAACTTCTCAACCGTCGCCCGCGAGGCCCTCGAAGCCGTACTAAACTGAACAAAAAAACGTAGCTTAGTGTACATAATCAACCATGACAATAGCCGAAATAATCAATCTGCGAAACCTGCGAAACACCATCCTTGAAAAGGACCCGGTCGGCGCTGACCGCCTGGAAGCAGAAATCCACGAAGCCCTCAAAAACAAGTTTAACGAATATCCCTGCGACTTCATCATTGAAACAGTTACCCACTTCGGCTGGTGCCCACAGGTGTTATACGACGACGACGGCCGCTTCGCCGTTACAAACGCAGGAATGTCACCGGTACCTATCGACGGCCCCGTCGAAGGCACATTCCATATTTTTGCCCGTAAACACCAATGGGCGCCGACTATTCGGGAAGCCCTCTGGATATACCTGGCCAGAAACGAGGAGGAGCCGGAAAACTAAAACCTGCAAAATGGACATCCAAACCTTCTTTATCAAATGCCACTACATCAGCCAAAGGGAAGTAGCCGATAGACTTGGCATAAACCACAGCCTTTTCAGACAATACGCCTGCGGCCTGAAAACACCCGGCAAGAAAAGAATTAAGCAGATCGAGAAGGTAATCAATGAGCTTGGTCGCGAATTGGAACAAGTAAAATTCACCTGAACCTTTCAAAATACAACACACCATGCATCCTAACACCACTGACCAAAACACCAACACGGCAAGTGGCATAATACCAGACGAGCAGCATTACCAGTACCGCGTACTGGCCAACACTGACCCCGATAGCAACGAGCCGTACTTCACCATCAATATCGTGGCACACGCCAATGGCAGGCTGCTATACTACCATGGAAAAGCCCCGGCCATCCACGGTCAGTCAGTCAAGGAGCTGGAGCATACATTGCAAAAGATGACCGCAGCACTCTCCAAGCCCATACTGTGGGCAGGTAGCCGGTTCCCGGAAGAGTACAAGGAAGCGTGACATAACCTTACCAAAGCATGAACTTTTTAAAAATCGACCACGATGACCCCGTCTCAAATAGCGCTATTACTGATTAAGCGTGATGACCACTTGGCCGTTAGCCAGGCAAAAGATGCCGTGGGGTGCGAAAACTCCATTCTCACGGCCCTTGTCACTCACTTCGACAGCTAT